>OGCG01000053.1_pt1 | contig 80162 bp, 69 predicted proteins | sample 1570061 | NCBI WGS metagenome assembly OGCG01 (sample SAMN06268698, study PRJEB24515) | hot springs metagenome | isolation source: Joseph's Coat, Yellowstone National Park, Washington, USA | place: USA:Joseph's Coat, Yellowstone National Park, Washington, USA
TTCTCTAGCGTTGCATAATCTCCTTCTACTCTTACAACCTGAGTCAATTTCATTTATCTCACTACTATTTTATATACTTCAATATATATTTATAAACCTTTCGTTTCGCATTCATCCCACGAATAAATTCGTGGGCTTTCTGCTATGCATTCTGTAATTATAATATATATTAATTATGTAATTATAATAAAATAAATAAATTTGTTTGTAATTATATCAATTAATTAAAAATATTAAATTAATAAAGATACTGTAATTATACTAGTTAGTTTTTATAGTTGTTATTAGTCAACTATATTAATTAGATATTAATTGATATTTATTAGATATTATTAGATATTAATTTGATTAATTAACATATTATAAAATATTATAAATAAATATATCACGCAGTGTAGTTATGGATAATAAAGAAATTATAGATATCGATAGTAGCGAAGAAAGCTTTTCCGCAATTAATCTCGGCAGGAGGACCGCAAGGATGGCTAGTGCAATATTCTTGGCAAAAATATTTACATTTCTTGTTGTCGGCTTCGCGTTTATTGTTGTTGCAAGAATCCTTGGCCCTGCTATATACGGAATATACACACTTGCAATTACTATTCCGGGTTTGTTTACTGCCTTCGGCGATTTCGGCTTTAGCACTTCTATAATTAAATTTTTATCAGAGTATACTGCTAAAAATGAAAGGAAAAAAATTGAAGAGCTGATAAAGAACGTCTTTACTATCCTTATTTTCGGCACAGGCTGCTTAACACTTCTTGCATTTATCTTGAGTGGACCTATTGCAACCTATATATTTAAAACACCCTCATATACAGAAATATTCGAGCTCGGCTCTCTTACAATAATTTTTGGGGTTTTCTTTGGCGTTTTCGGTTCTGTGCTTATAGGTCTTGGGCTTAATAAAAAGCTCGTTTACGTCATAACTATTCAAGTAACACTGCAGGCGGTAACAAGCATAACTCTAGCGCTTTTAGACTTTGGTGCCTATGCCCCGCTTCTTGGAACTATTATTGGATTTCTCTTCGGCTTATTAGCCTGTTTATATTATCTTAAAAAAATTCTCAATATAAAATTAGATCTCTCGGGAATATCAACAAAAAAGTGGAAAGAACTACTTGGATTCTCTTCACCACTAGGTATATCTGGAGGTATTAGTAATTTTGTAAATAATATTGCGATAATGTCTCTTGGTGTTTATTCGACAACATTTGTTGTTGGTAATTTTGGAGTCTCAAATAAATTATCAACAATGTTTGATCTAATAATAGGATCTATAGGTGTTGCATCATTATCACTCTTTTCTTTTGCCTCTTCAAATCCTAAGAATAAAATTAAAAGTATTGAAAAATATTATAATTATACATTATTTTTTACCTTTTTAGTTATTACACCTATAATATTCCTTATTATAATGCTTGCTAAACCTTTGTCATATACAGTATTCAGCGGCACCTATTCTTTAGCACCGCTATATATAGAAATAATGGCGCTTGGTGTGTTCTTTTACATAATAAACAGCTATTCATCGAGTCTGATAATCAGTGAAGGGAAGGTTAAAACAATACTTTTTTATTCTATAATATTATCCTTGCTGGAGCTTCTTTTAATACCCCTTCTTATACCTACATTTAATGGCTTTGGCTTATCATTGATATTATTTATATTAATCCCATTCGTATCTGTTGTTTTATATTTATACTTTATAATGCGGATATTAAAATTAAAACTAGACTATTATAAAATAGTGAAAGTGGTAATATCAAGTATTATAAGCGCCCTTTTTATTATTCCATTAATATTGTTGTTTGGAGATAATTTTATACCTCTGATAATAGTTGCAATTATCGAGCAGATATTTATTTATCCAATAATAATAAGCATGACAAAAACAATAGATAAAGATTTAATCAATCTGATAAAGAAGATGGTATCAAATATTCCATTAATCAATAAATTAGCGGATTTATTCTTTAAATATACTGAAATATTTATTCGCTAATACTTCCATCTTCTCTTTTTACCTTTTTCTTAATTGCTTCTTCTAAAAATTTAACAAAAAGAGGTGCTGGATTTTCAGGTCTTGATTTGAATTCTGGATGCGCTTGCGTTCCTATTCCAAAACTATCCCTCCATTCAATAAATTCAACCAATGATCCGTCTGTTGTTGTTCCCGAAATAATCAAACCATTATCTTCAAGCAGCTTTCTATATTCATTATTAAATTCATATCTATGTCTATGCCTTTCAGATATTCTGTTTGCTTTGTATGCATCATAAGTTGATGTGCCTTCTTTTATAAGTGCCTCCCATCCACCAAGCCTCATCGTTGCTCCCTTATTAATTATACTTTTCTGCTCATTCATTAAATCTATAATCTTGTATTTTGTATTCTCATTGAATTCAGTTGAATCTGCGCCTTCGAGCTTGCATACATTCCTTGCATACTCTATGGCCATAAGCTGCATACCTAAGCACAATCCTAAATAAGGTACTTTGTTTGTTCTTGCATATTCTATAGCATTTATCATTCCATTAATACCACGGGAGCCGAAGCCGCCAGGCACCAATACACCATCATAATCTGCAAGCTTGTTTATATTCTCTTTATTATTTTCAAATTCCTCAGATTCAATCCACCCTATATCTAGCTTGGCACCAAGTTTGTTTGCGGCATGCACGAGCGCCTCCTTGACGCTTGCATATGAATCTTTTAGATTAATATATTTTCCAACAACCGCGATCTTTATCTCTTTTTTATTCTTTTCTTCCTCTCTATTTACAAGCTTCTTCCAGCTATTAAACTTTTCTTCATCAATTTTATTATTAAAGCCTAAATCATTTAGAAGCATTTTATCGAATCCTTGATCTAAGAATCTTAAAGGTACCTCATAAATATTATCAATATCATGATTATCAATAATTGCATTTTCATCTATATTTGCAAAAAATGCAATTTTTTGTTTAATATTCTTGTTTAGTGGAGTTTCAGATCTACATACAATATAATTCGGGCTAATTCCAACCTCCATCATTCTTTTGAGTGCAAGCTGTACTGGTTTGCTTTTCTGCTCACCTACTTTTTTGAGCTCCATAACATATGTTACATTAACAAAAATTACCTTTTCTTTTAGCGAAAGTTGCCTCAAAGCTTCTATAAAGTATCCATTCTCTAAATCACCAACAGTGCCTCCAACTTCTATTAATAATACATCTAAATTATTCTCTTTTGATATTGTTTTTATTTTTTCAATTATTAGGTTGGTAACATGTGGTATTATTTGTACATCCATACCTAAATAATCTCCTTTTCTCTCCTTCTGTATTATCTCGCTGAATATTTTGCCACTGGTTAGAGAAAATTTTGATGAGATATTCTTATTGATAAATCTTTCATAAGTGCCAAAATCCATATCAACTTCTCCTCCATCTTCAAGCACAAAAACCTCCCCATGCCGGAAAGGATTCATTGTACCACAATCATAGTTTAAGTATCCATCAAATTTCATTGCCAGTACATTGTAGTTATAAAAAGATAATATTTTGGCAATCGATGCAGTTACTATACCCTTACCAATACCACTAAGAAGCGAACCCATTACAACAACATATTTTGTTTGCATTCTATCAACTACATTCGCTATTTTTTAAATAAATATTTAAATGTAATAAATAAAAGCTTAAATCCACCAAGCGGTTTAAAGTGCTTGGGTTTGTCATTGCTTTTTCTCGGGTAGTAAAAAATTGGTATCTCAACTATTTTATAATTCATTTTCTTTGCCTTAATATTCATCTCCGATTCAATACCAAACTCTTGTTCTTGTATGTTAAGCTTTTCAAAGATTTCTGTTTTAAATGCCCTCAAACCCGTCTGTGAGTCTTTTATATTTAGGCCATATAATATATTTTCAAGTGCTGTTAATATATTATTTCCAAAAATTACATATTTAGGCATCGCATCCTTCTCCATTTTTGCGAATCTATTACCTATTGCCATATCCGCTCCATTTCTAATCTCATTTATCAGCTTTTTTAAATCATTGACATTATAAGTTTTATCCCCATCAATAAAACAAGTAATCTTAGTTTTAACCTTTTTCATTGCCTGAATGCATGCAGAACCTTTACCAAAACCAATCTGCTTTATTATTTCAAGATTAGAATGCTTCTTTTTGACGTATAATTTTCCAGCATATATTAATATTATTCTACTTCCTTTAAGCGAGCGTTCTATACTATCTATTACTTCTTCAGCATATGGTTCATCCTTGACAGGAATAATAATAGTTGTATCTTTATAATCCAGCATCATTTATCATCTGATCTAAGGATTTTAACTGCTTAATTTCTATGCATCATCCAAAAATAATAAATAAAATAATAAATAAATAAAATAATAAATATAAAAACAAATAAAATAAAAAGTAATATAAAAAGATAAATATAAAAATATCTATTAAACACTTATTTTGTAGTGTTTTAAATTTAATGTATTTGTTTAATAATCTCATTATTTTATAATATGTCTATATTTTATTTTTATTTTATAATATAATATATTTTATTTTATATTTATATTTTATAATATTTTATATATTAAATAAATTTAAGAAAGCTATTAGTGTTGTTATGGTTGATGTTACAGATGAAATTGAAAATAAAAATATTGAAAATAATATAACTGATAATACTAAGAATACAACTAAAATACGTGCATTCATAGCGTTAGATTTGCCAATAGAATTTAAAAAGCAGATTTATAACAAAATAAGTAAAATACTTACTCCAAAAAAAGATAAACTTAAATTAGTAGAAAGCGAGCAGTTGCATTTAACCTTATTTTTCTTTCCGTCAATAAGTACTGAAAAAATAAAAAATTTATCCTCTTTTATAGATGATATTAAATTAAATGCATTCAAAATAAAAATAAAGGGTGTAAACACCTTTAATTTAAACAAGCCTAGTGTTATATTTATTGATTTAATAGATGAAAGTAATTCTATAGCATACCTATATAATCAATTAAAAGATTCCGCATTTGAAAATGGTGCGAGCAGAGATCATGAGGATTTTGTTCCGCATATTACAATCGCAAGAATCAAGAAAAGTGCATCTTTCAATGATTATAAGGTTATTTCTGAAATAATTAGAAAGAATCAAAACAGTTATTTTGGAGATATTATCTGCAATGAAATAAAAATATTCAAAAGCGATTTAACACCTAATGGGCCAATATATACTACTTTATATAAAAAGGTGCTCAATTAAAGTGTGGTTATTTTTATATATTTTATATAATTCAATTAGACAATAGAAATGCTGATTATTTATGGTTTATACTCTTGATAAGTTAAGATAATAAATTTAGAAGCAGGCAATCAAATCGATGTTAAAAAGATGTTAAATATAGATTTATAATTGTTGTGGTATATAAATTATATACTATAACTGCATTTTATAATATTTTATAATATTATAACTATAATAATATAAAATTTAATAATATAAAATATAATAAAAAATATAAAAATTATATTGAGTGATTGAATGAGCCAATTCGGAAAACAAATTCATGGAAAATCACATACAAAGAAAACTGGAAATGGGAAGAAAAAGATAAAGTTTAGTGATAAAAAAAGAAGTCAAATCGGAAATTATTTTACTGCAACAAAATTAGCAGATGCTAAAACCGAGAATAATGTTACAAAAAAGATAAGGCGCCGTGGTGGTGATGTTAATACTGTACTCAAACATGCGGCATTTGCTAATCTTCTGACAAATGAGGGCTATAAGAAAGTGCGCATCAAAGGTGTGCTTGAATCAAAGGATAATAGAAACTTTGCAAGGCAGAACATAATCACAAAAGGTACAATAATAAATACCGAGCTCGGAAAGGCGGTTGTATTAAATAGACCTGGAAGAGAGGGAAGTGTAAACGCCAGGCTTTTAAGTCAATAAATTACAATCTATAATTAAATTTTTTTGTTTAATAAAAAGGTGCAGATATGTCAGAGCGTGTTTATGAATGTGATCCATCTGAGGTTTCAACACTCAAGAAACTCTTAACCTATGATCCTTATTTAGATACAAACCTTATTCCAAAAGTTCCGGAAGTTAGCAAGGAGATGCTCGCAAAGATGACTCCGGAGCAGAGGAAAGAGTATGAAGAAAAGGAGAAAAAAGCCGAAGAAGCTGTGAAGAAGCTTTCAGAAGACAAGCTGGCTAATGTCATTTTTGCAAGGCAGGACTGTGATTTAAGGGAAGGGAGAATGCTAGGAATAGATACAAATAAAAGCTATCTTTATATTAAGGCAACTGATGAATTTCTTGATCTTGCTGAGGAGAGGTTCAAGAAGGAGTTCAAGACTATTAAAAGGGCTGATCCTGAAATTGAGAAGAAGTTCATAGCGATAAAAGCAGATGAGGAGTCAAATGCGAATGCGGGTTTCAGCTCTATCTTTGGATGATAAAAAATGCACATGCACTTTCTTAGTGCTTCGGATTTGAGCGTCAAGGATATTGAAGAAATATTTTCAATCGCAGACCTTATACGCGAGAATAAGAAAAGCTTTAAAGTGGATAAGTTTGCAACACTATTTTTTGAAAAACCTTCAACACGTACAAGGCTTTCATTTGAGGTTGCAATCTCAAAGCTCGGCGGTAGTTCATCCTATATTGATCCACAGACAACGCACCGCTCAAGAGGCGAAACGCTTGAGGATACTGCTCGCATTCTAGGTATGTATTCTGATTTTGTAATAGCAAGAATGTACAAGCATTCAGATCTTAATATAATAGCTGAAAATTCAGAAGCAATAGTAATAAACGCGCTTACTGATTTAGAGCATCCAACACAGGCTCTAGCCGATGTCTACACAATGAGAATGTTCAAGGATCTAAAGAATGCAAAGATCTCATTTATTGGAGATATAGCAACGAATACCGCTAACTCCCTCATGATAGTAGCATCGAGGCTCGGAGCAAAGGTGCGTCTAGTAGGACCGAAAGGCTATATGGCTAACAAAGATATGCTAAAGCTTTCTAATGAGGATAACATAACAATTACCGATTCTATAAAAGAGGGAGTGAGCAATGCAGATTTTATATACACAGATACATTTGTGAGCATGGGGGAAGAAAAAGAAGCCGCAAAGAGGAGAAAGCTTTTTATGAAATACCAGCTTAATAGCTCGGTGCTAAAGCTTGCCGGCGAAAATGCGCGGGTTATGCACTGCTTGCCTGCGCATAGAGGTGAAGAAATAACTAAAGAGGTAATAGATGGAAAACAGAGTATAGTATGGGAGCAGGCAAGAAACAAACTGCTTCTGAATATGGCACTCATTGTTTTTCTATCCAAATATTAACCGAAATAGGAAAGCTATTTATACTTTTATATAATTATCTATAATATTGGTAGCGGGTGTTTTTATGAATAGCAAAAATCCAAAAAATGAGACAAAATACAAGCATGTTGTTTTAAAGCCTACATATCATGTAGAAAATATAGTTGCGAGTGCAGATATGAAGGCGGATTTAGATTTATATAATCTTGCAAAGATATCTCCTGATATTGATTATGAACCTGAGCAGTTTCCAGGTGCAATTCTAAAGGTTCATGATCCAAAAGCGGCATTGCTTTTATTCAAAAACGGAAAGGTTATATGCACTGGTGCACACACAAAAGCAGATGTGATAAGAGCGGTTTCCCAAGCGGTTGCTTTAGTTAATAAATATAGAAATATGTTGAGATTAAAGCAGATAACCCCCTCTCAAAGTTGAACTAAATACCTTTTATCTGTTATTATAAAACTTCTTCTTTTTTCTTCTTTTTAGTTAGATCTAAAGATTAGAACAACTACAAAACTAAAATATAATAACTTCAAAAATTAGTTTAAAAAATAATATAATTTAAAATAATATACTAATATAATTCTATAATATCTTTTTATATGAAAGAAAAAGTTTCTAAGTTGTGCAAAAAGCTTTTAAATCAAAACACCCTATCTTTTATTAATAAGTTTTATTGATAGTTTTCAAGATAAAAGGTAAAAATATTAAGAAAGAGATGAGAAAATGGAGGATTTAATTAGATTAGTCTATAAAGAGCCTACAGAAGAGGTGTTGACAGAAGGAAAACTTAAAGAATATTTAAATCAAGGCACAGCTCTAAAACATTATATTGGATTCGAAGTTTCTGGTTTTGTACATTTGGGTGGCTTGCTTGGTATGGAGAAAGTTGCAGATCTTCAAAAAGCGAAAATTAAAACAACAATATTTTTAGCGGATTATCATACTTGGATAAATAAAAAATTAGGTGGTGATCTTTCAACCATAAGAAAAATAGCTGGTGGTTATTTTAAAGAGGCACTTGCGCAATCTCTAAAGGCAGTAGGTGGAGATCCAGAAAAAGTGAATTTTGTTGTAGGATCAGAGCTTTATGAAAAGGTTGGAATTGACTACCTTGAAACAGTTCTGAAAATTTCAATGAACACATCACTTTCTAAAATAAAGAGATCTATCACTATTATGGGAAGGAAAGAAGGTGAAGTTATTGATTTTGCTCAGTTGATTTATCCACCTATGCAGGTAGCGGATATATTTGCTATGGGTATAAATATAGTGCACAGTGGAATGGACCAAAGAAAAGCAAATGTCATAGCAATAGAAGTCGGCGAAAAAGTCGGGGGTTACAAGCCAGTAGTTCTTCATCATCATTTATTAATGGGGATACATATTACCGAAGAGGTTAGACAAAAAATTTTAAAGGCAAAAAAAGAAGGAAGTAGAGAACTGTTTGAGGAGGGAATACTAGAGATAAAAATGTCGAAGTCGAAACCTAACAGTGCTATTTTTATTCACGATTCACCAGAAGAGATTGAAAGAAAAATAAATGGGGCTTATTGTCCACCTAAAGAGGTTGAGCTAAACCCTATTTTAGAACTTGCAAGATACATAGTATTCAGAGGTGAAGAAAAGGAGTTTGAGGTTATCAATGCTAAAAATAATGAAAGAAAGGTGTATAGGAGCTATCAAGAACTAGAAAAAGATTACATGATCGGTAATATACATCCAATCGATCTAAAAACAAGCGTAAGCTCAGAGCTTATTAAGCTTCTGGAACCAGCAAGGAAATACTTCTTAGAAGGTCCTGGCAAAAGATCATTAGAGGATATGAAAGAAATAAAAGTTACAAGATAGGTTTTGTTCAATAATTAAATAATAACAAACATAGTTTAAAATAAAACATAATATACCTATAAACAAGCGCTTTGGAATTGCTTTTCTTTCTATTTTATCTATTTTGAAATTCTCTATTGAAAATTTATATTTGCTAAATATATATGTTATTGAGAATAAGCGCTCTTTATTATTGGATAAACCAAATAATAATATAATAATTATATAAATATTTATATCCTAAATCCTAAAATATTTATATTCTAATTTATAATATATTATTAGATTTATATTACAATATATATTATATATTAATTATATTAAAATATACTACAATAACAATATATATTACAATATCAGTGTTAATTATGAAGATTGCAGACTTTGGCATTGAGCTTGAAAGTATCGATGAATTAATAGGCAACAATAATGCAGTATTGCAGCTTAAGAAATTTGCATCTGATATAAACAACAACATAAAGAGAAAGCCACTAATGATTCATGGTCCATCAGGAAATGGGAAGACAAGCGCAGTAAATCTGCTAGCAAAAGCAAATAAATGGCACATAGTAGAGCTCAATGCAAGTGATTATAGAGATAAAGAATCTATAAATAATCTAATGGTTGCAGCATCCCAATCAAGAACGATATTTGGATCAAAGAACCTAATTTTTTTAGATGAGATTGATGAATTATCATCAAAGTTTGATAAGGGCGCTGCATCAGCATTGCTTAACCTTATAGAAGTTTCAAAGAGTCCGATTATATTTACTGCAAACAATGTGTGGGAAAAGAAGATTACATTCTTAAGAAATTATACTGAGATGGTAGAATTTAAAAAAGTTCCAAATGAAAGTATTGCAGAGTTTCTAGCGAAGATTGCAGTTATAGGAAACTTAAATGTAAGTAAAGAAATGATACTCCAAATTGCAAAGCAGTCGAATGGTGATGTGAGAAGTGCGGTTAATGATCTTCTAGTGCTTGATAAGGCGCCTATTGAATATATAGAAATGATAGGTATGCGTGATAGGAAGATGGATATTTTTGCAACTCTTGACAAGATATTTTTCGCCAACACTTATTCTGCACCACTTAGTCTAACAGCAAGCTCAGATGTAGATACCGATATGCTAATTCAATGGATTGATGAAAATATTTATAAGAGATATGAAAGTGCAGCTGAAATATATTCTGCTTATAAAATGCTCTCACTAGGGTCGCTTTTCTTGAATCGTGCATCAAGATCTCAATATTATACTTATTGGAGGTATATGAATGCATTTATTACCAGCGGTGTTGCACTCGCAAAGCATGCATACCCAAATAAAATGCGGAGATATTCATTCCCAAAAAAGGTTAGCGAGTTGAGCAAATCAAAAGAGTCAAGAGGTAAGACTATGGAAATAGCACTGCTATTGCAGCATAGATTGCACACTAATACGTCAAAAATAATAAGCTCTGAATTGGATATAATTGTGGAGATGTTGAAAACAGCCCATAATTCTGAAGCAAAAGAAGAAGCATATTCATTTTTCGAGCGCGCTTTTGGATTAGATGAAAAGCAGGTTGAATGGCTTGATAAAAAATTCAGGCAGTCTTAAAACTTTATAATAAATCTTTTTTATTTTTTTATTTTATTGTTTTTTATGCGCTATATATCGCTATAATTCTATATTTTATTATTTACTCCAAAAAAATTTAACAGGCTGTTTAATACTGGTTTTATATACTCTTTGTTTATTTTAATGCTTGCAGCAGCATTGTGCCCGCCTGCGGAATAAACATATTCATTTGTGATTTTAAATTCATCAAGTTTTTTTAACATGTTAAATTTGTCTACCAATGCGTTGCTCAACCTTAGCGAAATAAAGCTCCCATAATGGACAATTGTTAAATTTGGTCCGTTGAGTTCTTCTATCTTGTCATGGAGCTTTGAGCTGAACCTTCCAGGAAGCGGAAAATCATCTTCAATTCTTTCTACATGGTTAAAATCAAGTACAAAAATTAAAATCCCATCAGCACCTTTGTACCTCTTGATATGTTTTAATGCAGAGGATATTGCAGATTCAAAAAGCTGTGTAGAATGTTTGAAATTTTTCTCAAGAATATCTGTATCATCTATAATTTTTAAAGTATTTTCAATACTAAAATTTTGTTTTTTACCAGTTATATAATCAAGTACAACACTAATTTTTTCAGCATTCTTGTTTTTTAAATCACAGTATATGCTATGATCTCCTATAAGCGAAGCATCCATTAAAGGCTTGACATTTACATCGGATATTAATTCAGCGGCAACTCCCGCAAGAAAGCCTGCAGTATAATTAGAATCACCGTTATAATTCCATGGGTTAATATATACATCAATGTTTTTTGTTTGAAAATTATCAAAAATTGGATGATGGTCAAGCATTATTATATCAAAATCTTTTTTCAGATTTAATGCATCTATACTTTCCTCTGCTGTTCCAAAATCAATAATCAATAATAATGGTTTTTCACTTGAATTATACTGGTTAATTATTATTTTATCTTCATATAATGCGTCTACACTATATGCTATACTTTTATTTATCCTCCAGAATATATGCGCGCTACTTATATTCTTTCTATTCATAAAATTATTTAGCGATTTATATAATGCTAGTGCACCACTGCATCCATCAGAATCATTATGAAATCTCACAATTATTGGTGCGCCTGTAGAAATATTTTTAATAATCCTAATCACAACATTCTTTAATTCTGGAAGCAGTTTTTCAGTTACTTTGTTTAATTCCTCATTTTTGCTTGAGGGTGCTATACTATTTATTCTTTTGATATCTTCAGAAATAATAATATCTATTATATTATTGCACTCTTTTCTATCTATTTTTCCCTCCTTTACAATATTTTTATTCTCTTTTTTTACATCTAGATTAAAATTTATTTCATCATACAGTTCAAATTTATTCTTTTCATCAAACATTATCTGCATTGCATTTGGTTTTTCAGAAACCGCAGTATAAAGATAATCCCTATTATAGATTTTCTTTATTGAGGTTATTATATAGTTATCTTTGGATTTCATAAAAACACGAAATTATATCAGGTGACATTTGGGGCAGTATAATTAGTATAATTGTTGATTTTTGTATTGTTTATATTTTTAATGCTTGCTGTAATATTAATAAAAAGTGAGGTTTGTCTAATACAATTTGATTTTATTGATTGATTGCTTATCATATTACATATACTTAGATTTTCTTCTTTTAATGCTATTAAGAATCTGCAGTTATCAGAAAGTGCAGAACCTGATGCTCTGCTGACTTCGTTAGGTGTTTCATTAATTTTATTACATTCTGTTAAATTCCCTGTTTGGAATGCATCTCTAAGTAGATAAATGCCATTACATTCTGCAATAAGTGTAGAATTTTTATTATTTATACATGCCGCCGTCATATTAGGTGCAGTTAAATTTATATTTGGTGTAACCACTTTGGTAAATGTTGAATTGCATAAAATTCTGCTTTCATCTTTGCTAATTTTACTACATAATTGTGAATCATTCAGACTTTGTGCCATACTATAATAACAGTAATCGCGCGGGGTGAAATTTAAAAATTCTATATAATTATTATAGGGTACAATACTTAAACTACTTAAATTACCAGAATAATTTTTAATTGTAATATTTTCTTTTTGTGTATTAAATAAACTTATCATATCATCATAATTTGTTGTATTGCTCATATTTTTGCAGAGTGCGCTGTTTTTGTTTTTTAATGCATTTTCAAAATAATATAAATCCTTACACATTGTTAAATATGTGATATTTTGTATAGAATCACATTTTGTCAAGTTTGAGAAACCACTGCTATTTAATAGGTTATATATACATGTTGCGCCATAAGGCATCCCCAACGATGCACAGGCGCTGTAGTTTTTCGTTTCGTTTGCTAAATCCATAAAACAATCGGTTGAATAGTTTATGTTTTTGTTTATTGTATTACAAGCACTTATATTATCTGTTGTTTTTGCAAAATCATAAATGCATCCCGCCTTAGCAGATTCCGTAGAACTTGCATTGCATATGCTTACATTTTTGGTTTGAACTGCTAAATTATCTATACAATCAACATACGATGCGGATTTCTCACAATTTGATATTGCGGTTTGCATCGGGCTGCTCACTACTATAGTCGGTGTTGAAATATAACTTAAGTATAAATAAACACCTACTATAATAAAAAATAAAAATATTATAACAATAAAATTCTTCCATCTGTCTGATAATGTTCTATTAATTTTCTTGATGAAGGTATCTTTATTTTTTAAATCATTCATAATATCACAGAGTCATTTGCAAGTACAGAAAATCCCCTATTTGTAATTGCGTATGATGCAATTGTTTTACTATGCGCAGAGCCCCTCATTTTTAATATCTCTAATGTGAGTTCTCTTCTTATATCAATAATATTAGCATAAAGCATAATTACCCCATCAAATATATAGAATTCGGGTTGGAATATCAAATTTTCTCTAGAGATTGATGAATTATCTATTGTAAAGAAGGCGGTTATATTATAATTTCGCATTGTTGTTATAAGTGAAAATAAACTTTTTCTATACAAAAGAAGGTTTTCATTAGAAGCAATAAATTTTAGTAACGAGATTGAATCTATAACTACACAACCTGGATTGCTTTCTTTTATTTCTTCATTGATATGATTTATGATATTCCTAAATGTTAAAAACATATTATTGCCATCGGAACTGTTAAGATTTAATGTAATATCAATATTTACGATTCTAATCAGTTTCTTTTCAATAAGTGCATCTATATCTTTAAAATCTGAAAATGCACTCTTTGCATTTTCTATAAAGTCTGCAACCCGTTCTTCAAATAAAAATATTAATCCTGGTGTTCCTTCAATCGCATTTTTATATACTATTTCGAATGCTAGTAGGGTTTTACCACATCCAGGACTGCCCGCAATAAGAACTTGATTCCCTTTCGGCATATCTTTATTGAGCATCGAGTCTAATCCAAATATACCGGTCTTAAAACGCTTTCCATTATTCCCCTCCATAATTACCCTATTTATAATTTACTTATAATTATTAAATATCTTTCTCATTGTGCTAGCTATTATTAATATACTGTTTACTAAATTATCTTTTAACTCATATAAGTTTAAATTACGCTAGTAAATTTAATAGTATAGAAACACATAAAAAATACATAACATAATGAGTCAAACAAATTATTATTAAACTTTGTTTTTCATAATATAAAATATAATACTAAAAATTTATATAAAAAATATAAAAATATCATAAAATTATAGTGGTGCAATGATAAAGAATATTGTATATACAGGTATTATAATTATAATTATATCTATTCTGCTATTGTTTTTTGAAAGTTCGCAGTTATCTTCGCAGAATTTAAATATTAGTATCTCAAAAATTTTAACTGTTAAAAATTATACGGTTGGAAGTGATTCGTTTGCAGATTATAACGTAAACCTAAATACAACATCTGATCTAATGGCGTTTATGAATTCTAGTTCGTCTGTAAACTTTTATTTGATGAATAATAGTGCATTCTCAAGCTGGAAGAAACTAGTAGCTAATACAAGCAGTAACAAAACAGGTATAGAAGATGCAATCAGCTTAGAAAATAAAGGTGTTTATTATATATATAAGAATGTAAGTACACTTTCAATACCATCTGGACTATTAAAGAATAGTTCTACAGAACCGCTTTTTTCTGAAGTTTCTAATTTTAATAGTGTATATTATTTGGTTATCGATAATACAAAAGGTAGTCCATCATCAAATAAACAGGTTAATGCAACACTTGTTTATATACCTCCATTAACAAACCAAACATTAAATTCTCCACAATTAGCTCAAGTTAAAAATCTTGTTAATGAAGCTATGTGGATGGGAAGCATATTCTTTATACTGTTAATTGCAGGTATAGGTGTTTTGGCATATGGTTTAATTAAGAAACCGAAAACTATTTATGTTGAAACAGATTCAGGAAAATCAAAAATAGATCTTTCAAATGTTGATGAACTATATAAGGGGATTGAAGAGAAGCCTAAGAAGCAAGCAAAATTAACGAAGCCTAAAGGTAATAAAAAAGTAGAAAAATCAAAGAAGAGTAAAAAATAATAATAGACAAAAAATAAAACAGATATTTTTGTAATTTATTTTGTTATATAATTTTTGTTATATTGTTATATTATAATTTATATATATAATTAATATTTGGATATATAATGAATATTTGGTAGCAAAATATGAGCGAAATATTAATAAAGATACATTACTATTTATTATTTAGTTTAAAACCTTATAATTTATTAAGTGATGATTGTGGCAAATGATTTGAAAGAGAAGATTGCTGGGGAGATTGCTCTTTCAGATAGCCCTGGAAGTACAATGAAGAAATGGCGTGAGCTGTTTGGAATTACACAGGTTGAACTCGCTCATGCGATAAAGGTATCAACATCAACAATAAGTGATTATGAAAGCAATAGAAGGTTAAGTCCCGGAGTCGGCGTTATAAAAAGATTTGTTGATGCACTTTTTGCGCTTGATGAGGCGAAAGGCAATATAGTAACACAGAGCTTGGGGCGCTTTATGTCTAAGGAGGAAGAGGAATCTCCTATATATAAAATACATGACTTTATAGCCCCCATTAGTGGCGTAGACTTTAGCAGAATAATAGAAGGAAAAATAATAGCAAATCCAAATTACCTTGATAATATAAAGCTCTTTGGCTACACTATTGTAGACAGCCTTAAAATTATACTCAATATGCAGCCTTCTGAATATCCAAAACTCTTCGGCTCGACATCAGAACGAGTATTTATATTTGAGCATGTTTCAAGCGGTAGGTCGCCGATGGTTGTAATAAGAGTTGCTCCGATTAAACCAAAATTGGTTGTATTACACAATATAACAAATGTTGACGAGCTTGCTATAAAGATTGCAAAAGTCGAGAAGATTCCTCTTATAACAACAAAACTTGATATTAAGGAGATAGAGAGCAGGCTTAACAAAATATAAAAATAAAAATATAAAAATATTTAAAATATTAAAAAGAAATACAACAAAATATTACAACAAAAATATTGAAATAAAATATTTTAGTAATCTTCTTTTTCTGTTTGAATTAATTTTTATTATATTTATAATTTTATATTTATAATTTCGTGTTCTTTAATTTATTTTGTGTTGTATATTTTCTTCTCTCTTTTTAGCAAATAGTTATTTAAAGTTTTGTTGTTTTATAGTGTTTATAAATATAAAAGAAAAAATATAATAGAAAAAAAGTGGTGGAAAAATGCTAAAGAAAACTTTTGAAGGTTCTATTTCTTATATGCAGATACTTGATGAAAATGGCAATGTTGATGAAAATCTCTTTCCAAAAGATCTTGATAATAATACAATTATTAAGATGTATACATATATGAATTTTGCAAGAGCGCTAGATGCAAAGGCGCTAAGCCTACAGAGGCAGGGAAGGCTTGCAACATATGCTCCGCTTGTAGGAGAAGAGGCAACACAGATCGGTAGTGCATTAGCGCTCAGTTCCAAAGACTTCTTTGTGCCTAACTTTAGACAGCATGGTGTCTTCTTAGTGAGAGGCATTCCCCTCGATAAATTCTTTGTTTTTTGGAAAGGCTATGAAGATGGTTCTGATATTTTCAAAGAGCTAAATTCGCTTGCGGTTGCAGTGCCTGTATCTACACAGATGCCTCATTCAGTAGGGCTTGCATTCGCTCAAAAATATCTTAATACGGGAGCTTCTGTTGTGTCCTATATTGGTGATGGCGGTACATCCGAAGGCGACTTCTATGAATCTATAAATTTTGCAGGTGTATTTAAAGTGCCTCTTGTTGCTATCATAGAAAACAACCAGTGGGCTATATCAGTGCCTAGAGGCAAGCAGAGTGCAGCGCAGACGCTAGCTCAAAAAGCTATAGCGGCAGGAATAGAGGGCTTGCAGGTCGATGGCAACGATGTTTTTGCCGTCTATAAAGCAACAAAGGATGCTCTTTCAAAAGTGCAGACTTCAGGCCCTGTTTTAATAGAGTGCATAACATACAGAATGAGCATGCACACAACCTCTGATGATCCTACTAAATACAGAAGCGAAGATGAAGTTAACCTATGGAAGGCTAAGGATCCTATAGCAAGACTGCGCGCTTATATGTTGAAGAAGAATATATGGAGCGATTCAAAAGATCTGGATATGAAAAACGAGCAGGCAGCGCTTATTGATGAGGCGGTAAAGAAGGCCGAAGAATTCAAGCCGAATCCAGATGATATGTTCAAAACAGTATACAGCTTTATGCCTGATGTGCTTCAGGAAGAATATGATAATGCTGTTGCCGCTGGTTTTTGGTTGAATAACAGCGGTAAAAATTAAGTGGTGGTAATCATGATGACAAATATGGTTGGTGCAATAAATAACGCCCTGGATTTAATCTTGGAAGAGAATGATAAAGCTATAATATTAGGTGAAGATGTTGGAAAGGATGGAGGTGTATTTAGAGCTACTGATGGCTTATTTGCAAAATATGGTGAGAAAAGGGTTATTGATACACCTCTGGCAGAATCAGCAATAATCGGAAGCTCTATTGGAATGTCGCTTGGAGGTCTCTTTCCAATACCTGAAATACAATTTGCGGGTTTTATGCTGCTTAGCTTTAGCCAGATTGTTAACCATGTTGCACGTTATAGGACAAGAACAAGATCCTCAATGCCTCTTCCAATGATAATAAGAACTCCTGTTAGCGGTGGTGTAGGTGCACTTGAACATCACTCTGATAATCCAGAAGCGTTCTATTCACATATAGGGGGTTTGATTGTTTTAGAGCCCTCTAATCCATATGATGCCAAGGGGCTTTTAATAAAAGCCTCACATATGAAGGATCCTATAGTATTTTTAGAGCCTACAAAACTCTATAGACTATTTAAGCAAGAGATACCAGATGAACGTTATGAGGTTCCTATCAGCAAGGCAAATATTGTTAAAGAAGGCGATAAGCTCACTATAGTGACATATGGGACTATGGTTGAAATTGTAAAGAATGCAGTTGAAGCAAGGAATGTTGATGCTGAAATAATTGATTTGAGAACAATTAACCCAATTGATGAGAATACTATTATAAGCAGTGTTAAAAAAACGGGTCGCGCGATGGTTGTGCATGAGGCCTCTTTGTCATTTGGTGTAGGTGCTGAGATAGCAGCTAGAATTGCTGAAAAGGCAATTTTTGATCTTGATGCACCCGTTCTTAGGGTAGCTTCACCAAGCCTTCCATATCCATTCCCAGGTTACGAGAAATATTATATACCTAATGAGAACAAAGTTGGCGAAGCTATAGATAAAATTTTATCATTTTAAAATTTAAAATTCAGAATAAAGCAGAATAAAATATTAAGTAAATATTAACGTTAAAAGAAAATATACAAAATTTGATATAATATAAATTATATATTAGGAAAGCGATAATAGAAAAGATATAATAGGTAGGATAGAGAGATATGATATAAAAAGATATAAAATATAAAAGTTGATTATTTAATAAAGCATCTCGAGGTTTGATTTTATGATGGAGTTAAAATTTGTTGATGTTGGTGAGGGTATTACAGAAGGCCATATACAGAAATGGCTTGTCAAGGATGGCGATATAGTAAAAGAGGATCAGCCAGTAGTAAAGATTGAAACGGATAAAGCGGTTGTAGATGTACCTGCACCTGCAAGTGGGGTAATCAAAATAAACATCCCAGAAAAAAATGATGTGCATATAGGTGATATACTTGCGTATATAGGAACGCTTGAGGAATTCAAAAATAAATTTACAAGGCCTGGCCCTCCTAATATTATAACTGTAAATGCGCCAAGTACGCAGAGCATTAAATCAGACCATATACAAAATACTCAAATTAATCAAAGTAATAAATCTAAAGGAGAAATTATAGCAACTCCTTCTGTAAGAAAACTTGCAAGGGAGATGAATATAGATATATCAAAAGTTGTAGGTAGCGGTCCAAATGGGCGAATACTAGAAGATGATCTAAAAGCCTATGCAAGCAGAATCTCTTCTGTTATTTCAAGTGGCAATCAGATTCCTAGTGGTTATAGTAAAGCAAATATAGAAGAGAAAGAGGGTTTAATAGAAAGAGTGCCAATGTCGCAGACAAGGAAGGCAATAGCAAGAAATATGGAGGAGTCATGGAAGATGCCGCGCGCTGTGCATATGGATAAAATAAATGCAACCGCATTATGGGATATATTAACAAGGGAAAAGGAGAGACTAAAAAAGGAGCGTGGTATAAAGCTTACAATACTACCATTCATAATAAAAGCGACGATAGAAGCGCTTAAAGAGAATCCCTCTTTCAATGCGAGCTATGATAGTGTAAATCAAGAGATTATTATTAAGAAATATTATAATATAGGATTGGCAGCAGAATCACCAGACGGGCTCAAAGTTGTTGTGATTAAAGATGCAGATAAAAAGAGTATTGTAAATATTGCAGTTGAAATAAGCGAGCTGCATGACAAGGTTCTTAATAATAAAATATCACTCGATGAAATGAAAGATAGTACATTCACGATTACAAATATTGGTAGTTTAGGTGGAGGTTACTTTTCAGTTCCTATGATTAATCCTCCAAATGTAGCAATATTAGGTATACATCTAGTGCGTGATGAGCCTGTTGTTGTTGATGGTGGTATAAAGATAGGCAAGGTACTTCCATTTTCACTTAGCTTTGACCATAGAGTTGTTGATGGTGCGGAAGCGGTGCTTTTTGGAAATTCATTGATAAGATACCTAGAAGATCCAGATTTTCTCGAGATGCTATAGTTTTGTTTTTGTAATTTGTATTTTTTTATTTTTATTTATTATTTTTCTAAGAATAATTTTTTTATTTTTTATTTATTTTATTTATTTTATTGATTAAATTATTTTTATTTAATTTTTATTGATAAAAAGTTAAAATTTAGGAATCTATAAAAACAAATGGTGTTTATATGGTGATGGGATCTCTGCCTGAGGAATTTGATATCGCTGTTGTAGGCGCAGGTGTCGGTGGTTATGTTGCTGCGATAAGAGCTTCAGAGCTTGGTAAAAGCACTGTGCTTATCGAAAAGGAAAAGCTTGGTGGCCATTGCTTGAACTATGCCTGTATACCATCAAAGACCCTTATACACATAGCAGATTTATTTTATTCATCGCAGCATTCTGAAAAATTTGGCTTGAATGTAGAATCGAAAATCGACGCGAAGAAGATGTATGATTGGCGTATGTATGTTTCAAAAAGGCTTGAGGATGGTGTGGGATTCCTCTGCAAGTCAAACAATATAGAAGTTATTAAGGGCAATGCGGTCTTTACATCATCAAATACGCTTCTTATTGACGGCTTGACTACTATAAAATTTAAAAAAGCTATTATTGCAACAGGCTCAACACCAACACAGTTGAAGGGCTTTGAATTTGATGATAAATTTATAATTGATTATAAGAGGGCGCTGATGCTTGATTATATACCTAATAATCTGCTTATAATAGGTGCGGGTTATGTAGCTGTTGAAATAGGAATATTATATGCAAAGCTGGGTACAAAAGTAACAATTCTTGCAAGATCTGATATTCTATCTCATTTTGACAAAGAGGCGGTATCAATAATAAAGAAAAGGATGCTTGATTTAGGTATTAAAATTATTACAGGTGTAAATCCGCTTTCTAGAGAAAATAATACGATAGTATTGAGCAATGGCGAGAAGATTAATGCAGATCTTGTGCTTGTTGCAATAGGTTTATCTCCCTATACTGAAGGTCTGATGCTTGAAAATACAAAAGTAAGCAAGAATGACAAAGGCTTTATAATAGTTGATGAAAGACTTCAGACAACCGATCCAAATCTACTTGCAGTTGGAGATGTAATTGGCGAGCCGCTACTTGCGCATAAAGCGATAAGGCAGGGTGTTATAGCTGCAGAGGTAGCAGCGGGATTAAGCTCTTCATATGACAATATTGTTGTTCCTGCAGTGGTCTTTTCAGATCCTGAAATAGCAATTGCAGGAAGTGTTGAAGAGAAGGAGGATATAAAAATTAAAAAGTTCCCATTGAGCGCATTAGGCCGTGGTATAGCATTGGATTCAACTAATGGTTTTGTTAAGATCGCATATGATAAAAATGAAATTGTTAAAGGGGTTGAGATTGTTTCTCCTGATGCAAATGCAATGATTGCAGAGGTTGCGCTTGCTATTGAGATGGGTGCCACATTGGATGATATTGCAAGTACAATACATCCGCATCCGACATTTAGTGAAGCAATACAGGAATGTGCAGAAGCTGCAATTGGTGCACCTATACATTACTTCTATGGGAAAATATGAATTTAACTTGTATAATAGGTATCTAACATATCTAACAAGAAATTATCTAACAAAAAATTATATAACAAGAATTGGCATAAATTAATAAAATGTAAATAATAAATTGTACATAAACCATAAACTTACTTATCAATTGATTATTAATTATAATGCTGTAGTGTTTTTATGGTTGAATTAAAAGAGAGCTATATAAAAACAAGCAAAGGCGGGATATTTTATCGTTATTATAAATTAGATATAGAAGATAAAGAGAACAAAAACATTATATTTCTGCACGGCCTTGGTGCATCATCAAAAGTATGGAGCAGAGTTGCTTCAGCTATGCCTCCTAAATATAATCTTTATTTTATTGATCTGCTCGGCCATGGCAACTCTGATGCACCTATTATTGATTATAATATTAATGTACAAGTTGATGTTTTGAAAGAATTTGTAGATAATTTAGAGCTATCTAATCTTTATATAGTCGGACATTCATACGGCGGTTGGATTGCCGCGACATATGCAATAAATTTTAATCTTAATGCTTTGGTGCTTGAAGATTCAGCAGGTTTAGATATCGATTTTAATTCAACAAGTCCCAAAGAGGCGCTTGCAATGAAGGAAAAAATGTTTTATCAGATAATGAAGATTGATGGCAATAGAAGCTACGTTATAAAAAATATATTGGATTCAGAATTCAGCAAAGAATGGCTTACTCAAGAATCATTATCAGAAATACAAACCCCTACTTTAATAATATGGGGTGAAAATGATAAAATAATAAATCCCGAATATGCGGCAGTGTTTAATGCAAGAATTAAAAATAGTAAAATAAAAATAATAAAAGGTGCAGGCCATAATGCGCATTATACAAATTCAAAAGAGTTCTCAGAAATTCTCAATGAATTTATCGATGAAAATTAATAATATAAATAGGATTTAATAATTTAATAATTTAATAATATTTATTTTTGTTGTTTTAATAATTCTAAATATAAAATAATATAAAATAAATATAAATAAAATAAATATAAACAAGTGTTCACTATGGAAAATCAAAAACCAATAGAAAAGAAATATTTTGTTTATGAGAAGATAGATGAAACAAAGGATGTGCTTGTAATAAGGTTTAAACCAGAAGATGGAAAACCTCTTGATTTTAAATCGGGTATGTTCATAATGATTTCTGGCATAGACAAAAAAAGCGGTAAAATAATGCCTGCTAGAGCTTTTTCTATTTCATCAGACCCTGCATCTCCCATACTTGAACTGCTTGTTGCTAAAGAGCACCCGCTAAATAATTCTATACATAGAACCTACTTTATGGATGCCGCTATCGGAGATCCATTCATAGTGAAGGGCCCTTATGGACAATTTTCATTTGAGGTTGATAGAGATAAGAAAGTGCTTTTTATTGCGGGTGGTACTGGTCTTGCGCCGTTCCTCTCAATGCTGCGTCAAATAAACAGGCTTTCTGCTAACATTGATTCAGTGCTTATTTACAGTGTAAGGTACCCAACAGATATCATCATGAAGAACGAGCTTTCCGAGCTCGCCAAAAAGCTCAAGCTCAAGGAAGTTATAACAGTAACAAGGCCGCAGCCAAATGATGGTTGGAGTGGTTTGACAGGCCATATCGATGCTAATACTATAAAATCACAATGTCCTGATTATAATGAGCGTGAGGTTTATATATGCGGACCGCTCGCATTTGTTAAAGCTATGCAGGAATGTTTAGCATCATTAGGTGTCAAAAAAGAAAATGTTAAAGCGGATATTTGGGGTTAATATATGCGTTCTATAACTTTTCTCCCCCTTCATAATGGCAAGGCACCTAGATGGTTGTTTTCACGAATGGTTAAGCTATCGCGAGAGATATCAGAGGTTATAATTGATGAGTTTGGCCCTGATGAATTAGTTGAACGTTTGAGCAATTCAAACTGGTTTCAGGCACTATCATGTGCAATTGGTTATGACTGGCATAGCAGTGGCACGACAACAGTGACAATAGCGGCATTAAAAGAGGCATTAAATACGAGCAAAGAGGTCTATATAGCGGGTGGGAAAGGTAGAGTAGGAGTAAAAACACCTGAAGAAATAATTAAAGGTGTGGATTTTCTTTCTATACCAAATCAATCAGATAATTTTATAGAAAAGAGCAGGTTATCCGCAAAGATTGATGCTTCTTTAATTGCTGATGATTTTAGTTTGTATCATCATACTTTTATATTTACTAAAAATAAAACCTGGTCGGTTATTCAACAAGGAATGTTTAGAGATTATGCAATACGCTTCCAATGGTTTTCAAAATTTTTAGATCAGAATGATTTAGCAAATGAGCCACATAGCGGCATTTATTCAGATTTATCAAATAATAAAAATATATCCAGCCTTGATTTTACGTTTGCAGAAAACAAATGGTTTAGAGATGCGAGTATAAAAGTGGTTGAGGATTATAAGAAAGCATTCGAGAATATAAATTTATTTGGGGCATACCCGAAGCGCCATGAAATTATTCCAAATATTGATTTAGGCAAAAGGGCGCAGAAAATTATAAAGCAGATCTATGATCTAGACCCTAAAGAGTTTAAAGATCTCCTGTTGCTGAAAGGGGTTGGAAGATCAACAATAAGATCCCTTGCTTTTATTTCATCACTAATTTATAATAAAGAACTTGCATATAGGAATCCATTTATTTATTCATATAATGTTGGTGGAAAAGACAAGATACCTTTTGAGATTAATAAAAATCATTATGATAATATTATAAATGAGATGGACAATATAATTGATAGATCAAATATCCCAAATGAAGAGAAATATGCTGCATTGAAACGTTTAAACAAATGGGTTTTATCAAAAGATATAAATTAAAATATATTATCATTTTTATATTCTTGTTCATATTTATTTTTATTAAGATTTTTTAAGATGTTATTATGCGGGAATTTTTATTTTATTCTAGAACGGGCTATACAACCCCTAATTTTTCAACGCTTGAAGAAGGTGGAAGATTAGATATTCTTTATCAAACAATATTAACATCTATATTTAAATCACAATCACACAGGCATGATGTTGTTTTTCATGCAGTACTAAACGGTCCAAAAAATCCACCGATTCATATTGAAATAATTGGTAATGATCTAAGGGATGCAAGAATAGATGAGATAAGCTGGTATAATATAATAAAAGAGCTGCTTAAAGGAGGAGCACATGAAGGTATATCAACTGATAGAAAATCATTTCAGCAGATAATAAAAGAAAAATATAATGAGAATTATAAAATATTTATCCTAAATAATAAAGGTATTATGTTTACTGAAGTTGATGAGTTCAAAAATTATCTAGATAATGAAAAATTATTATTTATAATAGGTGATCATGTTGGCCTGCCAAAAAAAGATGAAATGTTTGCATTGAGATATGGCAGCGCTTTATCATTAGGGCATAGAAAGTATCTTGCAGCAAGCTGTATAGATATAATAAATTATCTTTTGGATCTAAGAGAAGAAAAAATAGAATTTATTAAAAAGTAGGATAAGCTTATTTAATTTTTATTGTAATTTTATTTTAATTTTTACTTTTATTTTTTGTTTTGTTTTTTTTGTTTATTTCTTTTTTGTTTTCTGTTTGCATTATGCATATACCTAATTAATGCAGTATCAAGATATTTGTCAAATTTGTCTAGTTTTATATTTAGCTTCTTAGCTATATCTAAGACTGCTTTTGTATGCTCAGGCTCAACATCCCATATTCCTTGCATGTCCCTTAAAAATATATTTACTGTAGTGTCACCTATACCTTTAGCAAGATTCATAAGCCTCGATTTGAGCTCAGCATTATCTTTTGAGGATTTATAAATATTGGTTAAGCTGCCCTCTTTTTTAATATTCTTTGAAAGCTCTAAAAGTTTGTCCGCAGTTTTAAAATCATAGCGTGTGTATCCGCCTTCATCAAGCACTTCTACAAGCCGGTTCCAGCCCGCCTTGAGTATTCTATCAGGAGTATCAATTTTATAATTTTCAAGAAGTAAAAATGTCTTTTTTGCATTTTTTTCAGTAATAGGAGCCCCAAACAAAACACTTGCAATGAACCATTTAAATATCTCTTCTTCATCTTGCGAATTTAAATTAATATTTAATTCATCGCTGTAAAGTTTTCCATAATCTCTTATAAGCTCTTTAACTTTAGTTTTTGAAATTTTACCCCTTTCTTTATATTTTCTAATTTTATTTTTCATAATCCATCATTTTCTATCATTTATCAATTACTTGCTATGTTTTTATATTTTATTATTTATATATTTAATAAAAATGTTAAATTATTTATGGTGGTTTTATGAAGAACTATAGAGTTTTGTTTTCTGTTATGCTTTTAGCAGCATTGATTGGCACACTTACTCCTCTAATTAATTCCCAGTCTGGTCAGAACGGATACGGAACTTCAAAGATAGTGGTTAATGAAACAAACCTTACGCTGGCTTTAAATAAAACAGCAACAGTATCTTTTAAGGTTCTGCTTGTTAGTGGCCAAGCATGGGGTACGACAGTTCAAGTAGTTAATAATCAAAATCTTTATGATAACGGTATAGGTGTAGGACTTATAAATCCTTATAACCAAACTCCTTTTTCTGGTGAGGTGCAGATAAGTTTAATACCGATACGTAATTCTTTTACCGCTATTGTTGCAAAGCCGGGTATATATCCTATAGTTTTATCTGCGGTTAATGGTGATGTTTCGCCGCATAATACCACAATATGGTTAGATGTTGTTAATAGTACAAATACAACCTCTAATATCAAAAATAAAACTACAACAACTTCAAATACAACATCTGTTAAAAATAATACCTCTATTGTTTCATCAAATAAAAACTCTACTGGTAATGTTTCAACTATAACTAAAACAACATCAGTGTCTTCTACAGCAGCTGCTAAGTCAAATAATTCAAATTCGCTTATCATTGCAGTTATAATTATAATAATCATAATAGTTGCGATATTCTGGTTTTTAAAAAGTAAAAAAGCAGGTGCGGATAAGCAAAGTTCTAGCAGTAATATAGATAACAATAATAGCATAAATAATAATATTAATAATATTAGTGGCAATGATAGCAGTAGCGGCTATAATCAGAGCAATGATACTTCTCAAGAGAGCGCCCAAGTAGAAGAATCTAATAAAGAATCTGAAGATGTGGATAAAGAAGCAGCTGTAAATGACAATGAAAACAAAAGTAATAGCGCTTCAAACAAAAAGAGTTCCGCAAATAAAAAACAGAGTAAAAGTTCAAAGGACAACAAGAGTGGTAAAAATAAAAAATAACCACTCCTTTTTATTTTATTTTTATTTTGTTTTTATATCTCTTAATGATGTTTATAAGAGCTTTTCTTCAAATATTTCTCCTTTTGGTGTTTTTTCCTTAAAAGCTTGAACCTCGAACCTGTATAATTTAGCAGATGGCTTTTGCCAAGCATCATCGGGCAAGCCCGCTTTATAGCATACATTCTTTAAAAATTCGCTTGAATTCCAGTGCTCTTCGACAGCTACAACAGGCAAAAGCAAGCCTGCTGAATAGCCATATTCTATTATTAATCCATCTCTACCGATCTTTATAGTATCATCTATTTTCTTATCAGTTAGCTCCTTCTTATTGATCAATTCAGGCTCTGAAAGAATGCTCACCTCTATTATAATACTCTCAAGCTCTTTTAGCATAAGTGGTGGAAATCTCGGATCATCTGTTGCGGCAGCTATTGCTGCTTCAACCAGCAGGTTTTTTACAGTATCAACAGCACGTGGAAATCCTATACAGCCCCTTAGCTCATTTGTCGGATAATATTCTAGAGTTACAAAAACACCATAAAGATCAGTAAACTTATTTAAATCAGCTATGTATGTTTTAGCACCTCTCTTAATATACTGTTCTATAGCAGTGCGAGCCGCTCTAACTAAAATTTTGCCATCTTCCAAACTATATACCTTCATAGAATCTTTCTGCTTTAATACCTTTTTTTAAAGATTATAAATTAATTTGATGGATTAAACATTATCTCTATTTTCTCACCACATTTTGGGCATTTTTTATCCTCAGTTATATTATAATTAATAATATCCAAGCCGGACCTTTCAATAAGCAGATTTCCGCAATTTGGACAATAAGTGTTTTCATATTTATTGTTTGGTACATTTCCAACATAAACATACTTCATTCCAATTTTTTTAGCAAGCCTATAATGGCGCTCGAGAGTTGCTATTGGAGTTGGTGGAAAATCCTGCATCTTATAATGAGGATAAAATCTTAAAAAGTGGATTGGAGTATTTGGACCAAGATTATCATAAATCCATTTTATCAATATCTTTGCATCATCTAATGAATCCCCGACTTTTGGAACAATTAAATCAGTTATCTCAATAAACATGTGCTTCTCTTTCATTGCAAGAAGCGAAGAAAAGATTGGCTGCTCTGATATTATAGATATATAGCGCATTGCAAATTTTGTATTTGCATTTCCCTTGAAGTCAACAGTCATTGCATCAATTTTTCCAGCAGCAACATCTACCGCTTCAGGAGTCATATAGCCATTTGTTACAAATGTATTAAAGAGTTTGTTTTTATGCGCCAACTCTGCGGTATCTAAAGCATATTCCATAAATATTGTAGGTTCATTATAAGTATATGAAATTCCATCCGCCTTATAGCGCTTTGCCATTTCTACAGCTAATTCTGGGCTTATCTCTGTGGTTTTAACATCTCTCTGATGGCTGAGATCCCAGTTTTGGCAATACTGGCAGTTAAAATTACATCCATTAGTACCTAAGCTCAACATAGTTGCTTTTGGTTTATAATGAAATAGGGGCTTTTTTTCTATAGGATCAAGGTTTATCGCAGCAATTTCACCGTAAGCGGTTGAATAAATCTTTCCATCTATATTCTTTCTTACACCGCAAAATCCTAAAGAACCCTCTGGTATATTACAGCGTCGTGCACAGAGATTACAGACTGCTCTTTTATTGGCAATGCTAGTATAAAGTATACCCAACTTTTGCATAATTATTAATAAACTAAAAAGATATTTATCTTTATTGATGAATAAGGAATAAGAAAATAAAATAAGAAAATAAGAAAATGCGACAATAAGTGATTAGATGAGGGAAGCGGTATTTGCAGGTAGTTTTTATCCAAAAGATAAAACTGCTTTATCATCAATGATAGATAATTTCTTTAATAAAGTTGATAATAAAATTAATAAAAAGGATATTAAAAATAATACTATTAAAAGTAATAGTAAAAATATTAATGATCTTATAAGCGCGATAGCTCCGCATGCGGGATATATTTATTCTGGTCAAACTGCTGCATATACATATAAAAATATTTATGATTTTTTAAAATATAAACCCATTGATACCTTTATTATTATAGGACCAAACCATACTGGTATAGGTAGACCAATATCAGTTTCTATGGATGATTGGAAGACACCACTTGGAATTATTAGAAATGATAAGGAATTTTCAACTACACTTGTTAAAAGCTCAAAATATATTGAAGAAGATGAAACAGCACATAAAGAAGAGCATTCCATTGAAGTCCAACTTCCATTCCTGCAAAAGATTGTCAATGATCCAAAATCTGTTTTTATTTGTATGGGCGATCAATCATATGAGAGCGCTTTGATACTCAGCCAGGCTATATATGATACTGCAAAGATTTTAAAGAGAAAAATTTTCTTGATTGCAAGTTCAGATATGAATCATTATGAACCTGCAGAAGTTGCCAAAAATAAAGATATGAAAGTCCTGGATAAATTAAAGAGTTTGGATATAAAGGGGTTTTATTCTGCGCTTGATGAAACGGGAGACAGTATGTGCGGTTATGGTACTGCTGCAACCGCTGCTTTGTTTTCAAAGAAGGAAAATGCAAATATTGGAATTCTTTTGAACTACACTAATTCTGGAGAAGCAACACATGATTTTGAATCTGTCGTTTCGTATGCAAGTATGGGTTTTTATAATATTATAAATAGTGAAAATAAATAGTGAAAATAAAAATAAATAAAAATAAAAAAGTAAAATTAAACTATGGTGTAAGCCTGTTTATAGTTCTTGGGAATGGTATTGCATCCCTTATGCTTTCTAATTTTAGGATCCATCTTACAACCCTTTCAGAACCGAGCCCGAAACCAGAATGTGGTACACTTCCATATTTTCTCAAGTCTAAATACCATTCATAGTCTTCTTTTTTAAGCCCTTGTTCTTTGATTCTCTGTATTAATTCATTATAATCAGAGACACGCTCACTACCTCCTATAATCTCACCTATTCCTTCTGGTGCAAGCACATCTGCATCGAGCACTGTTCTAGGGTCTTCAGGATTTATTTTCATATAGAATGCACGCATTTCCTTTGGCAAGTTTGTCAAAAAGATTGGTTGTGTATTTTCCTGAACTAATAATTTTTCTTCATCCATACCAATTCCATCTCCCCATTTAATATTCAGGCCTTTGTCCTGCAGGATCTTTATTGCTTTGGCATAAGTTACCCTTTCGAATGGTGCTTTAATCTCAAGCAGGTCTTTTGGTTCTCTGCCAAATTTTTTCAATATGTCGGGGTATTTCTTTGCTATATTGTGTGTAAAGTATTCGACAAGCTCCTCTTGAAGTTTCATATTCATGTTCTGATTATAGAATGCCATTTCAGGCTCAAGCTGCCAGAATTCAGTAAGGTGCCTTGGCGTTCTGCTTGGTTCAGCTCTAAAAGATGGACCGAATACATAAACCAACGGATAACCAGAAATCATTGCTTCGCTGTAAAGTTGTCCTGTTTGCGCAAGATATGCTTTTCTATCAAAATATTTTACTTCAAATACTGTTGCACCACTCTCTGCAGCTGAAGATGTTAGCATTGGAGATTGAATCTCTAAGAAACCCCTCTCATTTAGGAAGTCTCTACATTCATTTATTAATGCGGCTTTGATTTTCAGTGCATCAACTATGCGCTGTGATCTTACCCATAGATGCCTTACATCCAAAAGAAATTCAGTGCTTTGGTCTTTTCCAATAGGAAATGGCTCACCCTTAAAATCAAGGCTAAACTCTTCTACCTGTACTTCATAACCACCTGGCGCTCTTTGATCCTCTTTTACAATTCCTTTTAATGTTACAACAGAGTCTATAAATAAATCGTTAGAATCTTTCCATTCCTTTTCGCTAACCTTCTCTTTATCAACGACACACTGCACTATTCCAGTTCCGTCTCTTAATACTACAAAGGATTTGTTTCCTGTTCTCCTCTGCCTATAAACCCAACCCCTTAATATTATTGAATTATTATTGTGATTGTTTATATCGCTGATTCTAACAACTCTCTTTGCCATTTCTTCAAGCCCTTTTTTCTTGAGTTCTTCAAGTTCTTTCATACAATCACTTCTAAATTTTATAATATTAAAATAAAATAAGTTTATATTGCTTTTGCATGAATTATAAAGATTGTGTTTTAGTATAATGGTTTTAAAAACAGATTAAAAAAAACAGATGATAAAAAATTATAAATCTTTAGGTATTAGGAATCTTTTATTAGGGATCTTTATTTAGGGATATTAATTAGTAGATAACAAAAAGTTAATCTATACGGCGCTAAAATATAGATATATTATAAAAAAAGATAATTAGAAAGCGCAAGGGAAAGTGGGGCGTTCAGCCCCAAACACCTTATGCAGGTATCGACCAAGCCAAGGAGTCCTTTCCACTGATTTCGACTTTAATATAGAACTTATGTTCTATACCATCATTAGCTAATAATCTGTATGCGATTGCATCATGTTGTGCAATGCTTACAATTAATTCGCTAATGTTCTCAATCAGCTTTGTACCCCTTTCTACTGCATTTTGCAGTTCATCTTGATCCATTTCCCCGAATGTTATACTATAGATATAAGCAACCAACTGCTCAATACCTACAGATAACATTCCTTTTATTTTCGTGTATTCATCCATATATTCACCCATATCCACAATTTATATAGCGCTGTGGATTAGTTCACGCTGGCCAATTAAATATTGAAAGAAAAAGTATTTATACTTTACTACAAATTTAGATATTATAATACAAATAGGGGTATTATAGAAATATTTAAATACTTTTCTATACAATATATTATTGGGTATGTAAATACCCCCTTTACTTTCGTGTAGAGGTCCGTATTTCTTCACCCGAAGAAACAGGGGCTTTATGCCCCTGATGATATTTATTTAATCTCTTTCTTGTCATAATAAAAATTTAATAAAAAATAAAAAAATAAAATAAAAAATAGAATTTGAAATTAAAACCTAAAATTTTAAAACACAAAATTTCAACCTACACTTAAATTTTTATATTGGATGAGCGTTTTAGCACCATCTATGCTTACTGGTGCTTTGAAGACATTAAATCCCTCTTGTTTTAAATTATTTATTATTGTATTTTCATTTCCATTAACCAACGCGATGGCTAGACCGCCACCTCCACCACCGCTTAACTTTGCGCCTAACCCGTTGCTTTTTCTAACTATCTCAACTGTTTTATTAAGGTTATCATTGCTTACGCCAAGTTCTGAAAGATATTCATGATTTTTAGAAAGCAATCTACCAACTTCTGCTTGATTTCCCTCTTTTAAAAATTTAAGCCCATCTTTTGCACACTTCTCTATTTCATTAAAGACTCCTTCTATATACTCTTTATTATTTTTATAAAGCTCTGCTACATGCCCTACCATTTCAGCTGTGCTCTTTTTCGGTCCAGTATCAATAAGTAGTAAATTAATTGCATTGTTTATATCTTCTTTTTTTACGCCGTTCTCTGTAGAGTAGCTTACATAACCTCCATAATATGATGTACTAATATCAATTCTACCAGCACCATCGCTTTTATGAATTACCTTGTCGCCCTCTCGTGCAAGCTCTATAGCTTCATTGTCAGTGATATTTATATTGAAATACTTTAGAAGAGCGATTGTAAAAGAGGTTGAGCACGCAGCGCTTGAAGCAAGTCCTTTCTGAATTGGGATATCTGATTTTATAATTACTTTTGTATTTACTAATGAAATGTTTCTTAGCTTTCTAATCTTTCCAGCTATAACTGCATAAGGCAATATTTCTTTTTCAACTTTTTGATTTTTTATGAAAGAATCATAGCCTTCCTTTTTAGTATAGCTATCATAAATAGCCTCTAATTCGTTATTTGTAAATTCCACATGTTTGTTTAGATCTTTAAGCTCTATTTCAAATTTATCTTTTTCTGTTTCTTTTATTGTGGTTTCAGCATAAAGCGCCAATGCAACAGCAACTGATAATTTTCCATAAACTACAGCATGTTCTCCAAAAAGTTTAATGACTGCAGGTGCTTTAACGGTAATACTTTGTTTCATATAATCCACCTATTAATACTTCTCGTTAAACTCTATTTATATCTTTTACAGGATTCGTTTTTTGTCTATTTTTGTTGCTAGTATTCTCTTGTAGCCCCCTGATCGAAAGATTTAAATATCTTAATGTGTATATCTATATATAGATATCTTAAAAAAGACAAGGTGTAAAACATGGAAAATATAAATAGATATAATGGAATGGAATATAAGTATGGATATGATCTTGGAAGCGAATCCGGATTTAATCTCTACTATGAAAATAGGGGATATGGTAGAGGTGCAGGTATGAGAGGCGGCAATGGCCAAATGAGAGGAGGTTTTGGAGGCGGTCCAGGTCGTGGTCATGGAATGCATAGAACGTGGAATTTGCATGATATTGGAAGGGGATTTATCGGTATAAAATATATGATCCTAAAGCTTGCACGTGAGAAGGAAGTAAGTGGTGTAGAAATAATGGATATGATCAATCAACTCACGAAGGGTTGCTACAGGCCATCATCTGGAAATGTGTATCCCGCGCTTAGTGATCTCGTTAATAATGGTTATTTGAGTGTGAGAGAGGAAAATACTGTAAAATACTATAAAACAACAAAGAAAGGAATCGATCTATTAGATAGTATTTCAAAGCCGCTATTTGCAAATAATCCTGCAAGAGAAAATATAGAAAATATAGAAATAAAACCTAATGACTCTAATGATATAGATAAAACCATCTTAGAGCTTGAAGATGAAATTAAAAAATTGAAAAATGCAGATTTTGGAAATCAGAATAAGGAGCTTATTGATAAATTAGAGGAAACTGTGAGAAAACTTAAAAATACAAAATAAATCTAATTAGTGCACAGGTTCATTCTGCACTATATCATCTCCCCTATATTTTAATATTTTATTTTGATTTTTATTGAGCCATCTTCTTTTTTCTTTATAATCGGGAACAATATTATATACAATATCCCAAAATTTCTTTGAATGATTATGTACTTTCGTATGTGCTAATTCATGTATTATAACAGAATCTAATATTGGCAGCTCGGTAAATAGAAGTTTAAAATTTATCCCTATGTTATGTGTTTTCCTATTGTAGGTACCCCAATTCGAAGTATTATTTCTTATTATTATTTTATTTATTTCTGAATTAAAATAATTAGTATTTAAAAATTCAACTCTTTTTTCTAATTTAGGCAGTAATATCCTTGATAAAATATTTATTACTGCTTTTGCTACATAATAATCTTTCTTTGCTTCGTCTAGTTTTTTTGGTAATCGAACTACTATTAATTCTCCATCAGTTGTAGCTTCTATCCTTTTGAAATCACCCTCTTTAATATATATCAAATATAGATTGCCGAAAACATCCTTAAGCCACTCTCTATTATAAAATTTTAATTTTTTTGTTTTAAATCTATCAGCATCTTTAAGCAGTGCTTTTACAACGCGTTTTTTAAGATTCTCATAAGAATTTTTTATTTCTTCACTGTTATAATATTTAGGAATTTTAATTATTATGTTGTTTTCTTTTATTATTGCTCTTGCATGAGAAATGGGAGCAAAGCTCTTTATAATATGGTAAACCTCATTATCGAGTGTTAAATCTTCTACACAATTACCAAATGCTGAATTATCCTCTGTGTTCATACTGCACCATGATTAATTTTAAAATTTTTACATTTTTTACATTTTTATATAAATAAAACAAAAACTAATTTAAATATATAATACTATAGCAGTTTAATTATTATTTATTATTTATTATTATTTTAATCTGCATTTTTTGTTTTAATTTTGTTTTAAATATCTATTAATTTTTTGAATCATATATATGGTGAAATAATGAATAAAAATGCTAATGATTATAAAAGTGTGGCGGAGTATGCGCTTAAAAAAACCAGCAAATTAGCAAGCTATGCAGAGGTTTTTCTCCAGCATTATTTATCATATAGTTATGCGATCGAACAGGGTATAATTAATGGTGGTGCATTTTCCGATAGAGGTGGATTAAGAATTAGAATTATAAAAGATGGGAATCTTTTTACTTTATCAACAGACCAAGTAACAAAGGATTCTGTCGATAAAATTCTTAGCAATATCACCTCTTTTAAAAGTAAGAAGGTTAATTTATCCAAAGAAAAAAGAGAGAAAGCCAATATTATAATAAAACCTAAAAAAGAGGTGAGTGAAGAAAAGCTTCTTAACCATCTTTCTGAACTTGATAAGCAGTTAAAGAATTCAAAAAACGTTAAATATAGAAGTATTTATGGTGATTTTACAAATTTGGAAAATACTTTTATGAATTCTGAAGGTAGTTTAATAAATTCAGTAACACCATATACTACGCTTTATATTTTAATGATTGTTGGAGTGGCTAAGGAATCAAGGCAGCGTTTTCTACAGCTCGGCGGCACTGGAGGTTTTGAATTGATCGATAAAGCCAATGAAAATATCGAAGAGGAGGTTAAAGCGCTTAACAATATTATTGAAAATGGTACATCAATTCCAAATAACGAAATAAGAAAGATAAAGAATGTTGTAATCGCTCCTGAAATATCCGGAATAGCGGTTCATGAAAGTGTTGGACATCCAAATGAAGCAGACAGGGTTTTTGGAAGAGAGGCTGCACAAGCGGGTAGAAGCTATATAACAAAAGAAAATCTAGGCATGAAAATCGGAAGCTCAATAGTGAACATTATAGATGATCCAACATTATCAGGAAGCTATGGCTTTTATCTTTACGATGATGAGGGTGTAAGGGCAAGGCCAAAGCTCCTTGTCAAATCCGGAATCCAGAACGAGCTTCTGCTAAATAGGGAATATGCTTATGAGCTAGGGCTCAAAAGCAATGCTTCTGCAAGATCCGACAGCTACTCAAACGAGCCTATAATAAGGATGTCGAATACCTACTTGAGGAAAGGAGATGCATCATTAGATGAGCTTATAAGCGAGGCTAAAAATGGTATCTATGTAAAGAGCTTTACAGAGTGGAATATAGATGATACAAGGAGCTTTTCATTATATCAGGGTAATGAAGCTTATTTAATAAAAAACGGAAGTATAGACAAGCCTGTTAAGAATTACAAATTAGAATCATCTACTATTGATTTCTGGAATGCTGTTGAGCTTCTTGGTAATGATTTTAAATTATATTTAGGCACATGCGGAAAGGGTGAACCAGAACAGGGCGTTCCTGTTACGATGGGAGGTCCTTCTGCACTGCTTAAGTTCAAGTGATAAAATGGATATGGATGCATATGCGGTTATGAAATATGCTAAAAGCAGAGGGTTTGATGAGGTTGTTAGCAATGAGTCATTGTATGATGTAATATATATGAAAATAACAAATTCAAAGATTGATTCTGTTGTTTATAAAAACCATCATTCTGGCAATATATTTATAACAAGCAAAAAGAAAATATTTACTATGAGTCTGCCTAGCTTAAATGAGAAGGAGGTAAAAGCGAGTATTGATCATGCTTATGATCACATCAAGCTGCTCAAGCCAAAAGAGGATTATTATGGGATTGCAGAGGGGCCATTCAAGTACAGCAAAAGCAATACACATTACGATAAGAAGATTGAGAATCTTGATATCAGCGATATTTCGGATATTGCAGAATCTGTAATAAACAGCGCGCAGGCTGAGGGTGCTAAAGAAATTGCTGGTATGATAAGAGTTTCAAGAGGTAAATATTCACTAGCCACAAGCAAAAATGTCAAAGCGGAAGATAAAAGCACTTCTTTAAGGATTTCAATAAGGGTTTTTGGCGAACATGCTTCATATCAGAACACTATTGCATCAGCAATCCTATCAGAAATAAATCCAGAGAAGATAAGCGGTGAAGCCGCTCGGATGGCTGTTGAATCTAATAAATATGGAAAAATAAATAGTGGTTATTTTGATATATTATACCTTCCAGCACCCGCTGCGAATCTACTTGAGAATGTTAACAGCGCCGCATGTATAAGCTCTATAGAAACAGGCAGCTTCTTAATTAATAAAATGAATAAAGAGATTGCTAACAAAAATCTGAATATATATGATGATGGCAATCATAAAGGTGCGATAAATTCATCTGCGTTTGATGATGAGGGCTATCCAACACAAAACAATGAAATAATAAAAAATGGCGTGCTTAAGAAGTATCTGCACAATTATTCGACAGCAGTAAAGTATAATACAAAGAGCACTGGAAATGCAGGCTTGGTAGATCCTGAATCAAAGACCCTTGTTTTAGAACATAAAAAGAAAAAGAGCTTTGAAAAACTTTTAAAAGATATAGATAAAGGTATAATAATAACCAATGTTTGGTATACAAGGTTCAGCAACATTCTTACTGGTGATTTTTCAACAATGCCGCGCGATCTTGCAATATATGTTGAAAATGGCGAGAAGAAATTTGCGATTAAACAGAAGAATATAGGGGAAATAGTGGGTATAAGAATTCATGATAATATGTTAAGAATGCTTAAAAATATAGAAATGACATCTAATGAAACAATACAGGCGACATCATGGGATTCGAGCGATTACGCTTTTGTTCCTGCTGTTTTAGTAAATGATGTTAAAGTTAGCACAGTATAATAATATAATTATAATATTTTAACAACGACAACGAGATAATAATTTATAACATATAAATTATTCAAACAAAAATAAAGAAAATAAAAAGAAAAATTATTCAATCTTCAGTTCCTTTTCTTCTGCTTGAAAGTTCACCTTTCTATGTGATCCATCGCAGAAGGGTTTGTTTGCGGAGTGACCACACCTACATAATGCATATTTCTTTTCTCCATCTATTTCTATTATATTTGGACCATCTTTCATTGATTTTATTTTTATTTCAGGACATTCACCCAATTTATCACCTTTAACATAATATTTATATCTTTATCTTTTATTTACATATTATTTTTATTTTTTATTTATATTTTTACTTTTTATTTTTGCTTTTCTTTTTTAATATCGCGCATATAAAATTACCACTTTCTTTTATTTTTATCTTCATATTGGATTCCTTTGCTAATCTAATAATTTCTTCTTTTGATAACGTGTGGCTTCCTGCAAGTTTAGATATAAGAGAACTATTTCTATTGAATTCATAGATTCTTATTTCTCCATTTGGATTAAGAAATTTGCTTAAATAAATTAATGATTCTCTTTTTTTACTCCAATGGTGGAAGGATAATGTTGAAAAAATTAGGTCAAAACTCTCTTTTAAATTTAGATGCATGCTTGAACCGATGCTAAAATTTATATTAAGATTTTTTGAATGTTTTCTTGCAATATTAATCATGTATATTGATGGGTCAACCGCATAGATCTTTACTTTCTTTATCTTTGCTAGTTTTATAGGAATCTCTCCAGTTCCTGTTCCAATATCAATTATAGTCTTGGCTTTGATCTTTTTTAAATCTTCTATTACAAAAGAATAAAATTCCTTCATTATTGGAAGTTTTGTAAATAATAAATAAATATAAGAGCCGAACCTACCAAATTTCTCATCCCCTTTAATATAGTAATCCATATCGATCTACAATTTTGTATATTTTTTTCTTTTTTTGTTTTTATATATTTTTAATATCTATTTATTATCTTGTTTTATTTGCTAAATTTAAACTATTTTAATATTCTCAAATATTTTTAAAAATATTTTTAAATATTTTTGTTAATAATTTTTAGCAAGTAAAAATTTTGAATTTTTTAAATTTATTTTAAAATTTATTTAAATTTAGGCTAAAATTTATACCTATAATGGACTTGGCGGGAATCGCACCCGCGGCCTTTCCGTTGCGAACGGAACGCTCTACTCCTGAGCTACAAGCCCAATATTGTTAATTTTTATTTTGGTTTTGATTTAAATATAATATTAATTTAAATAGCTATTTATTTTTATCTTATTTATTAATAATCGAATATTATTTAAATTGTAAATATCATTCATATTATTATATTATTTAATTATTATAAATTATTTAATTATTATCAATTATTTAGATCAGATATCGATATTTCATATTATAATAGGTTGATTTTCATGTTAACACTATCAAAAGAAAAAATTGAAAAAATAGAAAGTATTTTTGCTACTGTGTTAAAAGAAGTTAAGCCTACTCCTGATGAACTCGATATAATAGCACGCTATTCGAACGAGCTTGTATCAAGATTGAAAAAGGTAGTACCTAATAATATTGAAATACTCGCAGTTGGTTCAATAGCTCATGGAACACAGGTTAAAAATAGTCATGATATCGACCTATTTATGTTGTTTCCAAAGAATATAAGTAGAAAAGAATTAGAGGAAAAGGGGCTAGAATATGCTAAAAAAATAGTAGATGCTAAAAAACATGAATCCTATATAGTAAAGTATGCAGAGCATCCCTATGTCAAGCTGATACTTGGCGATCTTGGTATGACTGCGGATATTGTACCCGCATACAAAATAGATAATGCCCTGGAGCGTATAAGTGCTGTTGATAGAACCCAGCTTCATAATAAATTTATCAGTGAAAATCTAACAGAAGGGCAAAAGGATGATGTTAGGATTCTTAAATCCTTCTTAAAGGCACATCATATATATGGATCTGATGCTCAAACAGAGGGCTTTTCAGGTTATCTATGCGAGATTCTAATATATACCTATGGTTCTCTAATAAATCTATTTAAACACTTTTATAATTTAGAGCTTCCTATTGTTATAGATCCATTAAACAAGATTATATATGAAGAGGATTCAAATGAAGTTAAAACTTTAAGCAAAAAGTTCAATAGTGAATTTATTGTTATAGATCCTGTTGATCAAAATAGAAATGTAGCGGCAGTTGTATCAAAAGAGACGCTTGCAAGATTTGTACTTTCAGTAAGGTTTTTTATTGATAAACCTCTACTTACTACTTTTTCAGGTCCAAAATTCTCTGATATATACTCAAAAAATAAGGTATTAAAATTTTCTAAAGCTCTTGGATTAAGTATATTTGTTTTGCATTTCAAGGTTCCAAATATTGCCGATGATATATTATGGCAACAGATAAGGAAGCTGAAGGGTTCATTAAGCGATGCACTCAAGAAAAATGGATTTGCACCTGTTTTATCACTTGAAAATGTGTTTCTTGATAATGGGATATTAGTCTTCTTTATAAATGATATAAAGATAAAATATGCAGTTATAAATGGCCCGGAAGTATATATGAAGGAGTCAATTGATACATTTTTAAAATCACATAAAACATCTTTTGGCTTTATTTTTGAATCTGATAAAATTCAGTCAATTGAAAAGTCAAAATACTCAGATGCTGAAGAGGTTATAATTAATTCTATCAAGAATATGCAATTACCATCATATCTTAAAAAAGAAGAGCTGAAGATTTACAAGAATAATATACCTGAAGAAATAGCAAAGCTGGTGTATTCTGCCTTTGTTCTAAAAACATCTATATAATAAATAATAATAAACAGATAATAATGAAGATAATAATGAATAGATAAAAATAGATAGAGAATAAATTAAAATTTATATTCGTTCTTGTTTTTTATCAGTTCTTTAATTTCACTGAAATGCTCCTTCTGTTTTCCCTTTAATCTTTTTATTTTATTTTTATTTTTTTCGATTAGTAATTTATCTTTTTTTTCCAAAGCATAAATATAATTTATAATATCTTTTTTCTCTTCTTCAGTTTCAACTTCATATGCTTCTTTTGCATAGCTTTTTATCTTAGAACAATAGTCATACGCCTCTGCAAGAAGATTCTCTTGTATCTTTTTAATTGAATAGCCTCTTTTTTTCAATCTTTCTGCAAGCTTTTTCAAAGATAATCTCAATATAATGGCAATATCATATTTTATTTTTAAATCCGCAGCAAGATGCCCTGTTAAAATTATATCCTTATCTAAACCCTTTATAAAATTATTGATATTTTTATTCAGCTTTTTAATATCCACTATATTCGAGTCTAGTGATTTATCGTAGGCAATAAATGTATCATATTTTTTTGCAAGATCATTAATCTCTATGTTTTTTATTTTTGTGGTTTTAGAAAGCCTATTTGAAAAAGTAGTTTTACCAGTACCTGGGTTTCCTGTTACTGCTATAACCATTCTCTTATGCATTCTACCTTCCGCTTATTACTTTTTTGCTGTATTATTTGTATTATTATTTGTGTTATTCGTTGATATCATTTCAGCTATAGCTTTTTTTGTACCTGTTAACAATCCGTCTACTGTATCTCTACTCTGCTCCAACTGAAATACCATATTTGATGGAATGTTAACCCTTATCTCATAGTTTTTAGAAGAGTCGGTTGCAAATGTCCAATCTCCAAAACTATAACCTTTATAGGTAACACTTGTATCAGAAATATATGTAGTTATTGGAAGTATCTTATTTATTAATGCGGTAATATTTTGATCGCTCTTCTCAATGTATATGATGTCTAATTTCGTTTGATCAATAAAGAACAATGTAGGTTTTATTACTGGTATATTTTTTTGCTTTGCAGCAAGCGAAATCATCTGACTCAATTGGTTTGTTAATGCATTGGCTGCTGCGGCTTTATTTTCAAAATCTCTTCTTTCATCTACTAATGTTTTGAGTAGTGTATCAATATAGTCATCTACATCTGCTTTTATCTTGTCTATCTTATCTAATATATTAGTTTCTTCAACAAAACGATATGGGTTGCTTAATAATTCTTTTATATGTACCTTATAGCTGTCGAATATGAACCCATCCACATCATTCAATAACATATCTGTTGAGTCATTCCATAAATCCGCCATCTAAAACACCTCTTTCAAAGTCATTCAATAAATAATTAAATAAATACTATTAATAAGTTTTGCTTGTGCTCTAATTTTATAAATTATTATTTTGTAAATTGTAGTATAATCTGCAAACGTAACGTAATCTATATATAATTCATTGGACTATATCTATATAATTATATTTATTTTTATATTTAATATATTTTTTTATATTATTTTTTATATTAATTAAAAATATATTAAAAAGTGGTTTTATGGATGCTAATAATTTTGATAAAGAGAATATAAAGAAACAAAGCGTCATAAAAAGAATTGAAAAAGACATAGATTTTTTCTATGAAAGTATAGCAAGGCTAAATGGTATAGAAAATAAAAAGATGTTGAAGATAATAGAGCTCTCAAAAATGTATACGAGCGATGCAAAGAGCTATCTTGAAAAAGGGGATTTATATACTTCGTTTTCATGCATATCATATGCACACGGCCTTCTTGATGCAATACACATAATTAATAAGGATGATTGAGAAGTCAGATTAATTGATAAAAAAATTTAAAATAATAATTAATGGTGTTTATATTTATATTGAAGGAAATACAAAGATAAAGTATTCTGAAAATGCATTCTTGAACCCTAAATCAAGACTGACAAGAGATCTAGGTGTTGCCTTCATTAATGCTGCATTTACGGAAAAAGAGAAGAAAAAGATAAAGGTTCTAGATCCTACTGCGGCTACGGGTATAAGGGGCATCAGATATGCAAATGAGGCCGGAATAAAAAACCTGACATTTTTAGAGATAAATAAAAGTGCATATAAGGTATTAAAGAAGAACCTGAGCTCATGCAGTGTCGATACAACCGCGCTTAATACGAGCATACAGGAATTTGCAAATACCTCTATGGAGAAATATGATATTATAGATTTGGATCCGTTCGGAAGCATTGCGCCTAATCTTTATGATATATTAAAATTAGCAAAAGATAAAACCTATTTATTCCTAACTGCAACGGATACTGCGGTTTTATGCGGTGCTCATGAAAAAGCCTGCTATAAGCTCTATGATGCCAAGCCAATGCACAACAGCATTGCACACGAGGTCGGCTTGAGAATTCTTTTAGGATTCGTGGCTAGAACAGCCGCTCAGTTTAATTTCGGTGTCGAGGTGGTTTTTGCATTTTCACATGCACATTATTTCAGGGCTCTTGTCAAGCTCAATCATAGCTCTGATAATGCATTATCAACCTTGAAAAATCTCGGTTACGCCTATTACTGCAATAGCTGCGGCTATAGAAGCGTTTCTGCAAGCTTCTTCCCAAATATAGATAAATGTGCATGCGGTGCTAAGCTACAGATTGCGGGCAAGCTCTGGGCTGGTGATTTGATAAATAATTTAATTATGTCAAGCATTGCAGATGAATTTAAAAAAATACCAGATGCAAACAAAGATGAAAGAAAACTTGTAGAGATGCTTGTAAATGAAAAAAATATACCTTTATATTATAAAATATCTCAAATAACCAAGATGCTAAAGGTTTCATCAGTCAAGCTTGATAATATAATATTGGAATTGAGAAATAGGGGTTTTACTGTTGAAAAAACGCATTTTGATCCGGACGCTATAAAAACCGATGCACCAATAGATCAAATAACGAAAGTTATATTAATGTTGAGCCACACTTCCGCTAATCCTTCAAAATAGTAAAATATAAATAACAGAAAAGAAGGATATAATATTGGTGGTGAGAGGAAATGGTGGATGAAGAATATTGTAGGAAGTGTGGAGTAAAGCTCAACAGAAGTAATCGTAAGTATGTAGAAAAAGCCAATGCCTATTTTTGCAAGAAGTGCGCTGCTGAGTTAGAAGCACATTATACAGCAGAATACACATGCGCTATATGTAAAAAGAAGTTCGCAAGAGGGGAATTAAAAATACTTCTCCCTACTAAAGCCTTTGAAGATGAAACATTGCCAGCGGAACGTAGGTTTGTATGTGTTGACTGCTATAGCAAATTAGGTAATAGAACTATAAGTAAAGTAAGCAGTTCAAATGCGAGCAGAGAAGATCTTAAAAAAGAAATAAGAAAAAGCATAATAAATAAAACCCTTACTCATGTAAATAGTTGATTTTTTTTATTTTTTTTAAGGCAAGTATGTAAGGGATAGATGGTTGGGATTAGAGGTAGAAGAGTTAAGATTCAAAAATTGAAAATATTATTACATATTTTACAAACAAAAAGAGTAAATAATGATATACTATAAAAAATAAAAATAAAAAACAAAAAAATAAAAATAATTAAACCTATTTTTATATTGAATTACCTTTTCCTTGTGTTTATTACAATCATATCATGTTCTCCTTCAAAGCCTAATGCATTCTTTAGAAGTTCTGCTTCTATCGTCAGAGTGCTATCTGAATACGGGTCGTTAATGTAGAATGTATTTCTCTCATAACCCTTTACTACAACCCAATGTGGTGCTGGATCCATGTACATATTTATTACATTGGCATTTACTAACACAATCGGAAGTTTTCCGCTATTCAATATCTTTTTTATCGCATTTATAGATGATACTCCATACTGCTCTTTAATCTTCATATCCATTACTTTTTTCTTGATCTCATTGAATGAAGAGGTTAATGTATCCAGATTTATATCTTCATAGACTGCTAGCTTCTTCTCATAGCCTTCAGTACCCTTTGCATTGCTGATTATTTCTGGTTTAACACCTCTCTTGGCTAGTGCATATGCTAAGCCGTACCTCGAGCCGTGCCATATACTGCCGTTTATAGCGTCCTGCCATATCTCAAATTCCTGCTCCTTCTTCATCTGGAAGTTCTTCTTTAGATATTTAAGGACCATCATTGCGCAAGCTGCTGAGCTGGTAAATTCATATGTTTGTGCATAATTTGGTATATTAAATATCTTTGACTTCGCCATTCTTGCTCTTTTATTCTTTTTTTTAGTATTAGATCTAGCTTTTGATTTTGTAACCTTAATACTTGATTTCTTTTTACTATTTTTCATTTTATTCACCATAATTTTTAAACATAATAAATCAAGTGCAGGGAGGGAGATTTGTTCGATTTTTTGAACTCCCGTAGGCCTAAGCCAACAGATCTTGAGTCTGTCGCGTTTGACCAGGCTCCGCCATCCCTGCACATATATATTTTAATAACATATGCATTAAATAATTAACGGATTACCTTTTTCTCTCATCCAATCTTATATTGAATTATTCTCATATTTATATTTTTCCCTTCCTTTTATAGGACTATAAATATTCATAAATATCTAAATCCACTAAGAAATACAAAAATTTAAATATTAAAAAAGAGAAAATAATAAAAAAGGATTAAAATTTAAATTTATTTAATATATTTAATAAAATTAATAAATTATTTAACAATCTGTAATAACACAACAATAACATAATAAATATAATAAAAATTAAATGTAATAAAATTAGGTATATAAACCAAATATAGATATATAAAATATATAGATGGAATAAATGCTAGATGAAGACAAAATGCTAGATGAAGACAATAAAGATAACAATAACAAAGAAGATAATAAAGATAATATAGCTAGTAAGGGTAGCAATAAAAGCTTCGTGCGAAATAGAGAAAATTTTACATGTATAAATTGTGGCAAACAGATTGAAGGAAATGGTTATACAGATCACTGCCCATACTGCCTTTTTAGCGTGCATGTTGATGTTAACCCTGGTGATAGAAAGGAGAAGTGCCATGGTGTAATGAAACCTATAAAAGTATACACAGAGAGGAACAACTTTATAATATATTATGAATGTCAGAAATGCGGGCTTAAAAAAAGAGTTAAAGCGGCAAGCAGTGATAATAGAGAAGCTTTGTTTTCTTTATTCTAATTTTTATTTTAGTTTTTATTCTAATTTTTAATTTTATATCCTACTTTCTTAATACTTTTAGTACTTTTTGATATTTATTTCTTTTTTCAAATTGTAAATTTTAGTTGAAAGAGTTTAATATAGTAAAGTATAAATATGTTTATATAAATAATATAATTAATACAAATATATTATTTTATTTATTTAATGTAAAAATAAAAGTAAAAAATAGAAATATAAATTAAAGTCAGTTTTGCTATGGGTTGTTTATAATGTCAGGAATTGAATTAAAGAAACTAAATAAATTAAAGATTGCATTAATTTTATTGTTTATAATACTTCTGATTGCTTCAATACTCGACTTACTCCCTTTTAATCAAAATTGCCAGCAATTATGTTTTTTTGGCACCTTTTCTAATAGCTACATAAACGGGACATTATACTTAAATAAAAGTATACTAAGAAATACTGCAATAACAATGGTTCTAAACAATAAGCAGAGCGCAATTTACAATATAAATGAAAATGGAAAGGTTAATCTTTATATTCCATTTAGCCTTGGATACAACAATCTGGATTTATACTACGGTTCATATAAAGATTCAATAAATATATTTTATCTTGGAGATTTTTCAAGTTTTATTATATTAATAGGTGCGGTTCTATTTTATTTTATAATAAAACAGTATTCAGATTTTAGATCTGAATCCTCATCAGTTAGAATAAGATATAATAAAACATTGAGTGACTATGCTGCATATAAAAATAATAATATAACTTTTGATATGAATTTTGATGGATTTTTAAAAAGTGCTTTTAAGAAGGCCAATACGAAGCAGATAATTAAAGATATTGCATTACCTCTTGATGCGCTCGTAGAAGAAAAGATCAGCTATTCATATAATCCCTCATACAATATTGATCAGATTCATGAAAATTTAATTTACGAATTAGATAGTAGATACAAGAATAATTATGAAGTGCATAACTTTTCTGATATGGTTGCGATTGGAAAGAATCCTATAAAAAGCATCATTACAAAGAAGCTCTATGACTATTCATTAAACAATGGGAGGTTTAAAATAAAGAAGGATAAATTTTTGGAATCTAACAATATCCTGCTTTTAAGTGAGCTTGATGAAGGCAAAATAACAAAAGCGATTCGTGATCCACATGGTGCAACAATCGTGCTCTTGTCTAAATTAGAAGAAAACAGATTTCTTGATATATTATCAAAAGCAAATCAAACAAGCTCGTTGCTTTTATTATCAATTCTGTTGAAAAAGGTGGATGTCCTTGCTCTCTAGCATACTTCTATATTTAGCCAAGCTCGGTGATGCTATAGGCTTATTTACAATTGCGATGAGCATTCTAATATACATCATAAGCGCGCATAAAAACGACAGCCATTTTGTATCTATAGCAAATTCGATAATAGTGAGCGGTATACTGCTTATACTAATATGTGGAATAGTCTATTATGGTGCATCTTATGCTTGATAAAATATTAGCATATCATAAAAAGCCTATATCCATCAATATAATTATAATTTCACTTCTATCTTCATTATCTATTTTTGTTTCTATAATCTATCTTATTTTGATGATAAATAGGAGTTTTTCCTTAATTTTATTTAATAATATTATCTTTATAGCAATAATCTTTACCCTCTTTACCTCTTTTTTGATACTACTCTCTTATTTCAAGAATATTGCTTATCCTCCATTTGTAAGAAATATAATTATAATTGGTGCATTTGTGGTTCTAGCAAATATTCTATTAATATTTTATAAGTAGTGGTTTTTATGGATGATATATTTGATTTGTATATAGTTGATTCAATACCAAACATTGATATCGATAAGGAAATGATGCTCGATTTAATCGGTAGAAAACCCTTTATTTTAAGATACGATTTTTCTTTAGGAAAAACTATATTAGGTTTAGAAAAGAATAATGATAATATTTTAGAAAACCTCATAAAGGCCTTTCCAGGGCTTGTGCTTAAAAAGATTGATATTGAAAATAAAAATGATAAGGCAAACAAAAATAAATACAAGATTTTATCCGTTTATAGGAAGATTGATACTATAAACAAAAATCTTTTTTCAGATTTATTTGATCTTCAATTAAACAATGGCAGTCTATCTATACTATTTATTCCGCTTGATGTAGAAGAAATAGCACCAGCTAAAAAATATCTAGAAACACTACTTAGCAAAAGAGATGCAAGAGAGACAAAATCAATTCAATCTGATTCTATCAGCAAGAGATCAAGCATTTCTTTTCAACGTGAAAATTTTATGAATTCGGAGGAATCTATGTTTAGCGAAGAACTTTTAGAATCTATAAACTTTTCTCTTTTGAGGAACGGGATTGTATACAATATCTATTTTGTAATAGATGACAATTCAAGTCTATTAGAGGAATATGTCAAGAATAGGTTCTTAGTTTTTTCAAAATTTGATTCAGATTTGAAATTACCAATAAAAAATAATTTCAATCGTGTTAATCCATTACCTGTTGGAATAAATATAGCAAAGTTGTTCATCAATTTTAGAGGTATTACTAATATTAGTTATTCGCTGCAGACTATACATCCACAAACCTCAGACGGTATTATAGTTGGAACATTGATGAAGAATGCAACAGCCGAAACCAATATACCAATAAAAATAAACCCAACCGCACTTAATCTTGGTGCTATCTTAACAGGGCTTCCAGGTTCTGGAAAAACAAATGAGGCAATGGCAATAATAGATGAATTATTTAGATTTGGACAGCATAAGGTTGTAATAATTTCACCTACTGATGAATGGGATGAATTTGCAAACAGTCATGATATGTATCTTATAAAAATGTATAATAAAAATGTGCCTATTAATTTTTTCAGATGTCCAGATGGGGCAAAAGTAGATAAATTTTATGAGGATCTAGCAATGATATTATCCTCCGCATCAAATGCGGGTCCTTATGAAAAGCCTATGGAAAAATGCATGCTTAATGCATTTAGAAAGATCTACTCTAAAACGTCAATGCCAGATCCTGTAATAGTCTATAAAGAAATAGAAGAATCAATAATCAGGTTTCACGGCAAGAAGACTAATAAAAGTGTAATATATACAAAGCATGGTGAGAATATAAAATCTGATCTTGAAAATCTTAGAAATATCTTAAGTAGGGTTGAGTATTCTTCTCGAGAAGGAATAAAGCTTGAAGAGCTTTTAGATAAAGGTGTTGTTTTTGATCTTTCCAGAGCAAGCATTGATACAAAGCCATATCTTTATGCTTTGATACTAAACCAATTATATGCGATTTCATCGACTTTTAATACAAAAGGTGATAATGAACTGCGTCTTTTAATATGTGTTGAGGAAGCACAGCTTATATTCCGCAATAAAGAGAGTGCTGCAATAGAGGATCTTAAATATCGAATACAGGATTTCAGAAAACAGGGTATAGGCTTGATGCTTTTAACTCATAACGTTATAGATATAGATCCCTCAATTAGAAGATTATGCCAAATAAAACTTTATCTTAAACAAGCATCAGATGTAGCTGAAGATGCTGCAAGCGATTTAGTATTTACATATGCGGAAGATGATGTAGTAATACAAAAATTAAAGCATCTTGATTCAAGAATAGGTGCTCTTAATTATGTGGTCAAAAATAATACTGAAAAATTATCACAAGATACTATATTTATAAAGACAAAAGATTATGAAAATAAAAGTGAAGGCTTCAAGAGAAATAATTTATTAGAAGAATATATAACTAACAGCAAGATAAGAATCCCAAAAAGAATTTCAATGAAAATCTATTTTGAAATGTTTTCAAGTGATAAACTTAAAAAGAACATCACTGGAATCAAAGGTATAAGCATCATATATCTAAATGAGGAGATTGCAAGTGCGGAAATAAAGAATGGACATGCAAGGGTATCAGACTTAATAGAGGGCAAGCGCTATACGTTGAATTTAGTTGATGGAAATAAAAGGGTTCTAGCTTCAAAAGAGATTAATGCGGCACAGGAAATTAAAATAAACATCAGAGGAGAAGATGTAGAAGTATTATACAATAAAGTTAATAAGAAAAATAATAATAACAATAAAGATAAAGATAATCAAAATAATAATAAAGATAATCAAAATAATAACAATAAAGATAATAAAAATAATATAAAAATTAGAAGCAAGGAAGAAGGCAAAGAAGGGGTTTAAACAAGCCTTTTCTGCTGATATAAAAATCTTAACAATGTACTGTTCTTTATCCATCCCTTCGGATCGATATCAAGTTTGCTTTTTATAATCTTTAATATTTCGTCAGTGCTGTTTAATATAATAGGCTCTTTGGTTAATGCTTCTCTAACATGCTCTCTCACATTCCATACCCCAACAGGTAGAATATAGCCCTCATGTATCTCCCTTAATATAAGCACCATAGCCTGTCTTTTAACATTCTTGAGCTTCTCTGTTACCGCGAGCCTGGCTGCATAATAGCTTCCTCCGATTTCTGCGTATTTGCTTCTGCCGTTGTATGGCTCATATGATGAGTTGATTGATATATCCTTTTCAGTCTCGCTCCATATTGTTCGTGGCCACCAAGCTTCTACTACTTCATACTGCCAGTTCCCGGGTATAAAGAAGATGAGCCAGCGTGTGTCAAGCGCATTATTGAAATAAGCATAGATGGTATCGACAGGCTCGTAAGCTTTGATAGCTTCTCTGTTATGCTTTGATATAGTGTCGTCTACAGCGGTTATACTCCATCTTGTAGGTACAAACTTCCTCTGCTTCTTTATTCCAAACAAGCCTGCAGAAAACGCCCTCTGTATCTTTGAAATCTCGATATTTTCATTATACAAGTCTATTAATGCATCTTCTGCATTTGCATCATAATCAAAGAAGAATTTCTCTATTTTTCTATTCGCCTTCGTATTTGGAATTTCGAGTTTATTAATCTGCACGCTCGGACCAAATGGCTGTACATCATCATTCAATTCAAGCTTTATCACTGGTTTTTTAGAATATTCAAGAGCTGTGTCTTCATATTTTTCAGACATTGCAAGCTCCTGTATCTGCTGCTGTATTCTTCCATTATCAACATCATAAATATTTGTTAATGACATTCCCCTTATAAGCTTTGTTCTAAGATCTACTATTTCCTCTATACGCAGATTCTGCCACTTTTCAGGCGTGCCTAGTAATGAGGTATCTCCAAACTGTGGTGGTACGAGCGGTCCTATATAAACATAAGGATAATTATAGCTGCCTATAAATATATCTGTTGGCGATGATCCCTCAATAATATTTTTGCTATTATTTTTAATATTATCTTTATCATAAAGAGATGCGATAGTTTTCATTTTATAATAATATTTCAACAATGCTGGATCCCTCATGTGCTTGTATACTATATCCGATCTTTTTATTTTAAATGATTCAACAATATTATTATCGATATTACTACTATCTGCATTATTAATGTTAACATCTAATGCTTCAGAATATTCCATAATATCTATTTATTCAATAAACTTTATTATCTTTTTGTATGCTTGTCTATTGTTTTACTTTTATTTATTCACTATTTTTGTAGTTTTGTAGTATTTTAATTTTCCATTCCTATTTATATAATTTATATTCAGAATTAGAAAATATAAAAGATATGCGATCGCCGGGATTTGAACCCGGGTTTTTGGCTCTCTTCTTAAATAATAGTTATGGAAGGCCAAAGTCCTAACCAGGTTAGACTACGATCGCAGATATTATATTTTATTCTTTTTTATTGAACACTTAATTTAATATGTTTTTCTGCTAAAGTTTTATAAAACTATTACTGCTGTTTTTATATTTTATAATTAAAATTATATTTCATGATTAAAAAATAATTAAAAATAATATATTATTATAAATTTATTATAAAGAAGATTTTTATAAACTGCGGTGGAAAAATAAATTATTTGAGAAATACTAAATGCTTTACAGTGTGGTGCGAACTTATAAAAATAATAAAAAATAAAGTAATAAAAATTAGCAAAAACCAAAATAAAAATTAAATAAAAAATTGAAATAAAAAATAAATTATTTCTTAACAGAGTAGTAGCTTATCAACTTTCCATACTTGCCTTTTATTCTTCTCCTTAGAAAATTTAGAAATTCATCATCGTCTCTTTCTTTGTTCAGCTTTGTCTTTACTAGGATTCCTTTATCATCATCGCCTTCTCCTATATTTACCTCTTCTACACCGTTTATTGCTATCAGTTCTTCTGCGAGCTTTCCAAGGTCTGCATCTTCCTGGCATTCCATAATGAAGAATTTATGGATTGTTGACACTCTCTTTATCTTTTTCTTTTTTGTTGAAGGCAGAGGTGCTTTAGGTGTTTTACTCTCTATCTTCATTCAAAGCACCTACTTCGTTAAGAAATAGAGGAGTGCTATATTATACTCCCTTACCTTTCCATCCTTCTGCTTGTACAAAATCTTTATATTCTTCTCTATTACATCCTTGTTTTTCATTGTTGTCTTCATTTTTCCCACCTTACATATTGGTAGCGAGAATAAATTGTGGGTGGGTGGATAAAGCAGCGGGTGCTGTTTTACACTATATATTATAGCTTTCTTTTTATATATAGTATAATTTATCAAATTTTAATAATCATTGAAAATTATTTAAAAAAATATTAATAATTTTAAATTAAATATCTATTAAACAAAACAAAAACTTAATTTCAGATGTAAATATAAAAATAAATTTTATAATTATATATAAATAGTAAATTTTAAATTAGTGGAATTTTTAAAAATTTTCCGATGAAAAACCCTATTTTTAAGATTCTCTTTTTATATATATTTTTCCTTAATAATTTGCACTTTTATTTTTTTTATTTGATCTTTTTCCGTCGTAGATTATCATAAATTTAATTTTTTTATAATTTTGATTGATAAACAATTTTCTAATTATATATTAGAATATTCCTCAAAAGCTTTAAATATCAAGAACGCAGTAATATTTAATTGGTGGTGAGAATGAAAGTGGATGGAGGTATAGAAAAGGGTGCAAGCATAAAATTAACAGAAGTGAAGAAAGGAAGGATTGCGGCAGATATAAAGGAAAGGGCTATAGAAGCACTACAGAATAGTGATATGTCGAAAGTGCTTGAATTAATAGGGCTGGATGAGAACTCAAAGGAGGCAAGCGCTGCAATGAAGGAAGTGCTCGCGCAGAAGTTTGCAGAGTACACAATTGCAGCAATAAAAGAGGCAAAGAAAAGAAATATGAGGCTCGGTGCAGCTGCGATAATAATAGCTGCCAACAGCAAAAGCAGGTGATGTATGGAAGTGAGACAATGATGGGTGGTGGGAATTGGAGTTATAGTGCCATTGCATTTTCAGGTGCAGTGGCACTATATTTTTTTAAAGCATTTTTATTTCTTTTATTTCTTTTGATTTAATTTATTTTTTTTATTTTCTTTTTATTTTCTTTTTGTTTTTTATTTTTACTTCTATATTTTTATTTCTAATATCTCCTCCATAAATCGTCAAAATGCCGCTCAAGCTCTGCTATCTTATTCTTGTCCCTTATCATATCAATATGCTCTATATTCTTATGTGTTCCAGAATAAGTCAGATTGGCGCTCCCTACTATAGCAACATCATCCGCTATATATATCTTCTCGTGTATAAATACATCGCCAGCTATCTTAATATGTAGATTCTGCCCTAACTTCTTTAAGCTCTGTATGAAAGAGTAGGAAACTAAAAATAGCACTATTAAAATATAAAGAATTATTAAAAATTGAATCTTAATTTGATCTAGTGAATTCCATAAGAATCCAAGAATTAGAAAGTATAGTATACTTATTGCAAGGAGGGGAAATTTGAGTTTGAATGGTTCTGGTCCCCTAAGCATTGATACCGCATCTTTATTGTTTTCTTCAGCATTCTTGGAGAGAAGTATATATACCTTTTTCTTTTTTGATATTTTGTTGAGCATTCTTGCATAATAATTGCCTATAAATGGAGTTATAATTTTTATTTTTTCGCTTCTGCTGTTAAGGAGCATGTCAATGTATTTGTAGCTTTCGCTTCCGCTATAGCTCTCGTTTTCTATTTTTTCTTTTTTATTAAAGGGGAACATCAGAGCACTTTTTTATTTTTTATTTTTTAATTTTTATTATATATATTTTTTTTATATTATATTTTTTATATTATTTATATATTTTTTATATAATATATTTAAAATATCAAAATAAGTTTTTATAGGTTCTTTTTTTAAGTATTTTAGACCCTTAGCTGAAGTTTATTTTAAATGAACAGATCTGATCTGCAATCAGAAGAGCAACAAATATTTAAATATTTATTTTTATAACCTATTACTTGTTTATTTATTTGTTTTTTTAATTTATAATTTTTATTTTTTTATTAATTTTTTAATTTTTCATAATTTTATAATTTTTAGAATTATTATTATATTATATTATTTATTGTATTAATTATTTTATTGTATTATATTATTGCATTTTATTATATTTTATTATTAATTATATTTATTTATTATATTTTTATTTATATTTTATATTAGGTGTTTGCTTTGTTAAATTTTGATGAGAAAGAAGTGAAAATAGTAGAATACTGGAGGAAGAATGATATAAATAGAAAGGTAAGGGAAAAGGGAAAGGGTAAAAAGAAGTTTTATTTTCTCGACGGTCCTCCTTTTGTTACTGGTGATCTGCATCCCGGTCAGGTATGGGTTAAATCAATAAAAGATGCATTTCTACGCTACAAGCGCTATAGAGGCTATAATGTAAGGGACAGAGCAGGCTATGATGTCCACGGCTTGCCTATTGAGAACAAAGTTGAAAATCTTCTCAAAGTTAAGTCAAAAAAAGATATTGAGGAAACAATAGGTGTAGAGGAGTTCATAAAACAATGCAAGAATTTTGTTGATTCATATCACGGCAGAATGGACAAGGATTATGAGCGCTTTGGTATCTCGCTAGATTTCTCAGATCCATATATACCCTCAAAAATGGAGTACATGGAGAAGGAGTGGAAGGTATTCAAAGAGATAAGTGATAAGGGCTATCTTTATAAGAGCAAGAAGACAACGCCATTCTGTCCGCACTGCCAGACTGCAGTATCTCCAAATGGAAATGAGATAGTATATTCAGATTCTGAGGATCCATCATTATATGTAAGGTTCAAGGTTGTAAATAATAAATCGGGGCTTGTGCTCGAGCCTGACACCTATCTTCTTATATGGACTACAACACCCTGGACGCTCGTTTCAAATGTTGCTATAGCTGCAAATCCTGATGAAAGATATGTTCTTGTTTCTAACGGCCAGTATAATCTGATTATTGCAAAAGCCAGGATGGAAAGAGTTGCAGCCGCGCTTAATGCCAATCTAATTGTAAAGCAGGAGTTCTATGGAAGCGAGCTCAAAGGCTTGTATTATGAGAGCCCACTCAAATCCAAAGTTCCAAAACAAGGAGAGATGGAAGACTATCATAAAATTATATTTTCAAAGGAGTTTGTAACAATGGATGAAGGAACTGGTTTAGTTCATATTGCACCAGGTCATGGTCCTGAGGATTATAAACTGGGTATAGAAAACAAGCTTCCTATATTCTCTCCTGTTGATGAATCTGGTTTTTACACCAAAGATGCGGGTGCATATTCAGGTTTGAAGGTTCCTGATGAAGCAAATTCAGTGCTTCTAAAAGCTCTTGAAGAGATAGGTGCAGTTGTTGCAAAATCCACTATAAAGCACCAATATCCGCACTGCTGGAGGTGCGATAATAAAATAGTATTTATTGCAACAGAGCAGTGGTTCTTTAATGTGCAGAAAATAAAATCAAAATTAATTAAAGAAAATGATAAAGTCCACTTCCATCCAGAATCTGCAAAGGACATAATGAAGGGTATACTTTTGAATTCGCCTGATTGGACTATATCAAGACAAAGGTATTGGGGTACTCCGATACCAATCTGGAAATGTTCAAATCCCTCATGTGGTCATAATACAATTATAGGGTCGATTGAGGAGTTAAAGATGCATGCAAAAGACAAAGAAGAAATTGAAAGGCTTAATGACCTACATAGACCGAGCGTAGATAGGATTGTATTAAAATGTGAGAAATGCGGTTCTGATTCATTTAGAATTCCAGATGTGCTTGACGTCTGGGTTGATTCTGGTATAGCATTCAGAGCGAGTATGAATGAAGATGAATTCAAGTTGTTCTTCCCTATAGATATGATTGCAGAGGGTCCAGATCAATTCAGAGGCTGGTTCTCTTGTTTACTTAAATTAAGTGTATTTACAAGTGGTAAGAAGCCTTATCAGAATGTTCTTGTTAACGGCTGGCTGGTTGACGAGCACGGAAAGCAGATGCACAAAAAGCTTGGAAATTATCTTCCATTAGAAACAATATATTCAAAATATGGTGTTGATCCATTCAGGTTCTGGAGCCTCGAGCATACACCATGGCTCGACCTTCCATTCAACCAGAACGAGATAAGCGATGCTGTGAAGACGGTTTCAATTGTCTATAATATTTCAAATCTGATCAAAGAGTATTCAGAGCTTCTCAACTACAAGCCCTCATTCAAAAAGAGGATCAGTTTATCAAATCTTGAGATTGCTGATAAATATATTATATCAAGGCTTGAATCAACAATATTGTTTGCAACAGAGTTGATAGATAGCTATAAATTATTTGAAGCGGTTTCAGCAATGAAGGAATTCCTTGTAGAGGATTACAGCAGGTTCTACCTAAAGATTGCAAAGAAGCAGATTCTATATAGTAAAAAGGCGAGGGCTAAAAAGGTTCTTGATATTCTCTCATATGTAACCTCAAGAATGCTTGTTTTGCTCTCTATAATAATACCTTTCTCAACAGAGAGTGTTTATCTAGAATTATTCAATGAGAAGGAGAGTATATTCCTAGAGGACTGGCCGAAGCCAAATAAAAGATTCATTGATAATATACTCGAAAAGGAGATGCGTATTGCAAGGGATTCAATATCCGCACTGCTCAGCGCACGGGAAAAAAGCAACATTCCATTGAGATGGCCGATTGCACATGAAACACTTGAGGTAAGAAGTCAAGAGGCCTATAATGCGGTTGAGAAATTCTCATTGATAATAAAGGAGCTGACAAATGCAAAAGAGCTTGAAATCAAGCAGAATGCAAATATCAAAGAAGAAATCAAACCTGTTTTCTCGAATATAGGTCCTGACTTCAAGGAGAAGGCGCAAGCTGTTGCAGAGGCGCTCTCTTCAGTTAATCCAGAAGAGCTAAAGAGGTCTATTGATGAGCATGAGTATTATCCACTCCATACAAGCAAAGGCGAGGTAAATATAACGAGCAAGCACTTCATTATTGTAAGTAGAGTTGAAAACCCGAATGCGGTTCTTTTCAACGAGGGTGTTGCATATGTTTCAAACGAGATAAGCAAAGAGCTCAAGGAGGAGGCATTGATAAGGGAGTTCGAACGCAGGATACAGCTTATGAGGAAGGAGATGCAGCTCAAGAAGAAGGATATAATAGAGCTGAGCTATGATGCGCTTCCAGAGCTTGCTGATATAATAGAAAGAAACAAGAGGGAGATAGCAAAGACTATAAATGCGGATAAAATAAAGAACAAGATTGAAGGGGATTATAAAGAATTCAAGATTGATACTTTAGAAGTAAAGGTTCAGATAAAGATTAGCACAGGCAGTAGATACTAAACAAAAACAGTAAATATAAATAAAAATAACAAAAATAAGGGGAAAAATAAAAAGAGAATAAATAAAGAAAACAAGCAAAAAAAGTTAGGCGTTCTCTGTTGAAGTTATCTCGAGAAGCTCTGCGGTTTCAGGAGTCAGCGCTCTCTTGTATAAACTCCTCATTGGAATCTTGCCCCAGCAGTCTTTGCATATAACAAGTCTGTTGACTTTAGCTTTTCTCTGTGAAGCTTTTACACAAGAGTGGCATATCTTCCTTTTGCAGTAATTGCATGTTTCTATTTCGTAAACCTCTTTTTTACATCTTTCACAAAGCATTGTCATTTATACACCTAAAATTTACTCAATTATTTTGAGCTCTAAATATAAGAATATTACATTTTTTTATGTTGTTTTAATATTTTAAAATATTTATAATTTAAATATTTATAATTTACCTTATTTTATATCTTTTTATTTTATTTTTATTTTTTATCTCTTTTATATAAAGTTTTATATAAAGGTTTGATATATTTATGCAAAGAAAAGATATATTAACATATTGATAAAGCTTCATAAAGCTCCATAGTCTAAAAATTGCAGATTTTTATATTTTTAGATTAAAAATTTAGATTATAATTAATAATATAATTAATAATCTAATTATAATTACTAGATTATATTAAAATTAATTATTGGATTAGATAAATATACACCTATAGCAAAAATATAATATACAAAATAAAAAAAACAAAAATATATGTAAAATGTTGATGGAATGCGCGTATTTGTTAAAACCTATGGATGCACTTTGAATCAGGCTGACAGTGATATAATCATAAATAGTTTGAAATCGCAGAATTTTGAAATTGTTGATTCAGAAGGAAGCGCAGATGTTGTTATTGTTAATACATGCACTGTAAAGCAGCCAACCGAAGAAAAAATATTAAACTACATATCAAAAATTAACAAAACGGGAAAGAAGATTGTTGCAGCGGGATGTCTTGCAACCGCTAGTCCTAAGAAGATAAAAAGATATGCACCAAATGCGGGTATTATAACAACCGCAAATATAGATAAAGCAGTAGAAGCGGTTGTAGACATTTACAATAATAAAAGGGCTATATTTGATTCAAAGAACAAGCTTGATAAAGTAGAATTAATGAATAGGGTAAACAGAAATGAGAATATAATAATTGCAAAGGTACCCATTAATGAGGGATGCCTTGGCAACTGCTCTTTTTGTGAAACAAGAATATCAAGGGGTGCGCTCAATAGTTTTTCAGAAGAGCAGATTATAAATGCAATAAAGTTCAGCGCTGAAAAAGGTGTAAAGGAGATTCAATTAACATCACAGGATGCGGGAGCATATGGCTTTGATAGGGGCACAGATCTAATCCAATTGATGAAGAAAATTACAGAGATTCAAAATCCCAAATTTAAAATCAGGATAGCAATGATGAATCCAGAGCATCTTATACCGATTGCTGACGAATTTATGGAGCTTTTAAAAGAGCCGCATTTCTATAAGTTTGTACATATACCTGTACAAGCTGGAAGCAACAAAGTTCTCAAGGATATGAATCGAAAATATACTCGAGAGGAATTTCTTTCGCTTGTAGATAATATTAAAAGTTATGCACATGATCTGCCAGATCTAACAATCGAAACAGATATAATTGCCGGCTATCCAACAGAGACTGATGAAGATTTCAAGGAAACAATCGATCTTGTTAAGAAAGCAAGGTTTAATATTGTAAATATGAGCAGGTTCTGGAAGCGTGATCATACGCTTGCTGCAAAGCTCAAACAGCTTCCAAATAATGAAATAAGGAAAAGAAGTATAGAACTTGCAAGGGTTGTAAGAAGAATACAAAAAGAGATAAATGATACATATATTGGAGAATATTTTGATGTTGTTGTTACAGAGGAAAATGAATATTCATTCAATGCAAGGCTTGATTCATACAAAAAAGTTATAATAAAGAAAAACAGCAATACAAAAAGTATTAAACTTGGTATGATGCTGAAAGTAAAGATAGCAGCTGCAACTGCAAACGTCCTCTACGCTGATGATAAAGTGGAATTGTAAAATATAAAAATTATAAAAATAAAAAATGTTAAAAGATGTGTAGATTTATAAATATATAATATATAATATTTCATATAATTTATTTGGAATATGTTTAGATAATATATACTATATTATACATATGCTAAATTTAAATTGTGGTTAAATGTATTCAAAGATAATCCAGGATTTTTTTGATGCAGAGGGGATAAAGCCGGGCGACATGATAAAAATAATCAACAAAAAATTTGAGATAGAAGGAGAGCTGATGCCAAAACCTGAAACAGGCAGCGAAGATACAATAATAATAAAACTTAAAAATGGTTATAATGTTGGTATATCTTATGAAGGTTCAAAGATAAAAAAAGTTGCAGATAAAAAACAGAACAAAGCGCCAATGCTTGTTTATAAGCCAAATCCTAATCTTCCAAATGTGACTATAATATGGACTGGAGGGACAATTGGAAGTAGAATCGATTATATAGTCAGCGGAGTTTCGATGACTGTAAAGCCTGAAGAGCTGCTCTATTATATACCCGAGATTGCAAAGATTGCAAACATCAACATAATACCTTTGTTTAGTATTTCAAGCGAAGATATGACCTATCTTGAGTGGCAGAGGATTGCAGAAGAGACCGCAAAAGCTCTAAACAATGGATCAAGGGGTGTTGTAATTACACATGGTACTGATACCATGCATTTTACAGCTTCTGCCCTTGCATTTATGCTACAGAATCTTAATGCACCTGTAGTCCTTACAGGTTCGCAGAGAAGCAGTGATAGAGGATCAAGCGATGCATTTTTCAATCTTATTTCAGCTGTAAGGTTAGCAGCAGAGTCAAATATTGCGGAGGTTGGAATATGCATGCACAAGGGTTCATCAGATGATGAAATGCAGTTTATAAGAGGTGTTAAAGCGAGAAAGATGCATACATCAAGAAGGGATGCATTCAGAGCTATAAACGACAAGCCGATAGCAGTTGTTTCCTTGAACGGAGAAATAAAATACACTAATGACTACAATAAGGTTGATGAAAACAAAAAAGAAAAGGTTGCTGCAAAAACCTCTTTTGAACCAATCGCCCTTCTTTATGCTTATCCAAATTCAGATCCCCAGGTTCTTGAATATTATATTCAAAAAGGGATTAGAGGCTTTATAATAGCGGGTACGGGATTAGGGCATACACCAACATCTGTTGAGCATGAGGGAAAGTCATGGCTTCCATATATAAAAGATGCGATTGCAAACAATGCGGTAATAGGAATGACTTCTCAGTGCTTGTATGGCAGAGTTCATGAAAATGTTTATAAGAACCTAAGGCTTTTGAGCAATGCTGGTGTTGTATACTGCGAGGATATGCTGCCTGAAACCGCTTACGTAAAGCTCGGCTGGCTGCTTGCAAACTATAATATAGAAGATGTAAAAAGGCTTTTAAAAACAAATCTCGTTGGTGAAATAAAAGAAAGAACCGAATATGATGAATTCCTTGTGTAAAAGATTTCATAATATAATATAAAAATAAATTTCATAACATAATATAATGATGGTGTTTCTATGAGTGATAATTATCAAAAACAATCTCAAGATAATCTAAATCAAAATCCTACAAGTTCTATAAGTTCAGAAAAAATTATTATCAATAAAATCAATAACAAAATCGATAATAAAATAAATAATAATAAGAATAATAATAAGATAAATAATATTCATAAACAAAATGCAAACGCTAAAAAGGAAGATAAAGAGAACAAAGAAAATAAGAAAATAGAAAATGTAGATAAAAAAGAGCAAAAAGAGCGAGTGATAAATACTGAACTACCTGATGATGCTGAATATTATAAAAAATTAGGATTCATGTGCGGTCTTGAAATCCATCAAAGGCTTGCAACATCTAAAAAACTATTCTGCTCTTGCAGTGCTCTGCAGCTTTCTGATTCTATAATATCTAAAATTGCAAGATATCAGAGAGCAGTTGCGGGAGAGCTCGGCGATATAGACAGATCCGCAGAGTTTGAAGAGCTTAGGAATCGAAGATTTATTTATAATGTCCACGACAAGCTTACATGCCTTGTAGATATTGATGAAGAGCCACCACATGAGTTGAATCTAGAAGCGCTGAAGATTGCGCTTGCTCTAGCAAAGGCATTTGATATGAAAATAATAGATGAGTTGCAACCTATGCGAAAAGAGGTTGTTGATGGGAGTGATCCAAGCGCCTTCCAGAGAACAACAATGGTTGCGCTCGATGGTAAACTCAAGGCGAGCAAGCAGGAGATTGGGATCAGTTCGCTCTTTATTGAAGAAGAATCCTCTGGAATAATTTCTGAAAACGAGAATGAAATCATCTATGATCCAAGCAGGTTGGGAATTCCCTTAATAGAAATAGATACCGATCCATATATTGAAACACCTTCTGCTGCAAAAGAGATCGCATTTCTTATTGGTACAATCTTGAGGATCACTGGAAAGGTTCAAAGAGGTATAGGCACTATAAGGCAAGATGTCAATGTTTCAATTAAAGGAGGTGCGCGTGTTGAAATAAAAGGTATGCAGGAGCTCGACAAGATGGATAGATTTATAAAAAATGAGGTTTTGAGACAGCAGAAGCTTCTCGAAATCAGGGAAAAGCTTAAAATAAATAATGCAAAGGTTTTCGAACCTGTTGATTTAACCTCAATATTCAAGAATACAAAGATAAAGATTATAGCAAACCAGCTCGCAAAGAAGGGCGTTGTAAAAGGGTTTAAGCTCAGCGGCTTCAAAGGTTTGCTCGGCTCCGAAATCAACCCTAACAGAAGGCTCGGAAGCGAGATAAGCGACTATGCTAAAATGGCAAAAGTAAACGGCTTGATACACAGCGATGAAGATTTATCAAGCTATGGCTTTTCTGATTTTGAGCTTGATGCTGTTAAAGCTTCACTCAATATGGGCGAGGATGATTCTTTTATAATAATCGCAGGTCCTGCTGAAAACGTTGATAAGGCAATAGGTCTTGCAACTGAGCGCGCGCGTTATGCTTCTACAGGAATACCTCTTGAAACTCGCGGAGTATTAAATTCGGATTTATGCACTACAAAGTTTCTAAGACCTCTTCCGAGCGGTTCGAGGATGTATCCAGAGACAGATGCAAGGCCTATTTTAATAACTAATGAAATGTTGAATGAGGCTGAGGAAAATGCGCCTGATTTGGAAAAGGAGCGCAGAAGCCTATATAAAGAAATATCTAATAAAGAGATTGCGGACCAGCTTCTCTTATCACAAAAGCTTTCTCTTTATCATAATATAATAAAAGAATCAAATGCAGATCCAAATTTTGTTGCAAATACTTTGATGCAAAAGTTTACCGAGCTTAGAAGAGCGGGCTATAAGGTCGATGAAATAAAAGAGAAGAGCATTATTGAAATCTTTAAAGAGTATGCAAGTGGAAGGATAACAAAGCAGGCGGTTGAAGAGCTGCTAAAAATCGGAGGAGAAAACATCAAGAATACAATAAAAGAGCATAAGCTCGAGCGCATCTCTGGTTCTGATCTTGATCAACTAATAGAAAAAATGAGCAGAGAGTTGAAGAGCAGTGATCCAAATATATTAAGGAATACAATAATGTCAAAGTACAAGATTAATGTATCGGGAGATGAGTTGGTAATGAAAATCAATGAATTCCTAAAAAGAGAAAAGAAAAATAATTAATATTCATATAATATAATCAATATTCTTTAAAATATATTAATATTTTTGATACTATAAAATATATTAATAAATATATTAATTTATGATAATATAATAATATTTATATTCTCTATAACAATATTCATATTCTTTATAATATATTATGCTGAATTAATTTATTATTTTTTGGCTTATGTTTATTTATTTGATGACTTTAGCTCCTGATTCTGTTACTATAATATCATCCTCTATTCTTACACCTCCAAATCCTGTTATATATATTCCAGGCTCAACACTCAACACCATATTCTTCTTTAATTTTGCATTTGTTTTACCCATTCCAGGACCTTCATCATGAACATCTAAACCTACTGGATGTCCAAGCGAATGTATAAATTTATCTTTGAACTTATTACCATGAGTTGTATCTATAAATTCTTTTACTTTATCATAAGGTATATTTGCTTCAACTCCTTCCTTTATGCTATCTATACCTAGTTTTTGAGCTTCCTCAACCACCTCATATATTTCAATCATTCTCTTGTATTTTGTTGAATTCTTATCTGGTTTGAAGATAAATGTTCTCGTAACATCTGCGCAATAATTTCTATATTTTGTACCACAATCAATTAAAACAAAATTATTCTCTGTTAGTTTTTTGCTGCTTGAAAAATGATGTGGCAGAGCAGAATTTGATCCAAATGCAACTATTGTTTGAAATGCAAGATCCTCTCCTCCATACTCCTTAAAAAGAAACTCGAGGCGTGCTGCAATTTGGTTTTCAGTAACACCCTCTTTAAAATATTTTTGTATTTCATTTAAAGCTTTTTTTGTTATTTTATTTGCAATTGTAATATTTTTTATTTCTTCTTCATCCTTTATTGATCTTGCAACTGATAATGCATTAGAGGCATCTACTAATTCCAATCCTAAATTTTTCTTCAGATTTTTATAATCTAAATAAGAAATAAAATTCTCATTTATTCCAACTTTTTTATTTTTTAATTCATCTCTTAGCGCTTTTTCAGTTTCCTCTTTATTCTTTGCATTTATTATTTTCATCTCCTCTGGTTTTGACTCTTTTGCTATTTCATATTCAAGCGGGCTCGTTACTAAAGTCATAGAATCTTTTTTCACTATTAAATATGAATTTTCAAAAACACCTGAGGTAAAATTAGTAAAATATTTAAAATTTGCATCTTGTATTTTTGAATTCATAATCAGCAGCGCATCAACATTTGTATTCTCAAAAGTCCTTTTTATTCTATTCATAATAATTGACATTTTAACACCTATATTATCTCTACTCAATTCTATATATTAAAATATAAGACTAACATAACCTAAAATATATATTTAATAAATATATTTAATAATATTCTATAAATATATTCTATAAATATTTAATAATATTCTATAAATATATTCTATAAATATAATATAATTTATAATCAAAAAATATAATCGGAAAATAGATAAACCTAAAAATATTTCTAAATAAATTACTAATTATTTTTAATAAATATTATCAAGATAAATTAAAAATAAAATAAATCAAAAATATAAATTAAAAATTAAAACAAAAAATAAAAAAACAAAAATAAAAAATGATATAATGTTGAAAGAAATATTTTCCATTATACTGCTTGCAATTTTTACTGCATTGTTATTTTATTTTATTTCTGTTAATTTACCTACTTATTCACCTAATACTTTTCTTCAAACCAACAAAACAATTACTACATCAACAACCCAAAATATATCTACCTCTAATCAAAATTTATCTTCTGAAAATTTGAGTTATCCCACCCCACCGCAGATAAAAAACTATACACCATCAAATCACACTATTGCATATGCTTTGTATCTTATTAACAAAGATAGGGAAAATTATAGTCTTAATCCTGTTACGCTTTCAAACATAACTTCTGCACAGCAGCACGCTGACAGCATGCTTAAATATGGATATTTTAGCCACTGGGATATCTATGGAATGAAGCCATATATGCGCTATACCCTTTTAGGTGGAAAAGGTGCTGTTCAAGAAAATGTTGCCTACATATATAAAAGCGATGGAATAAATGTAACATCCGCACTTAAGCAGATGGAGTATCATATGATGTATGATGATTATACCTGCTGTGATAATGGGCACAGATACAATATATTAAATCCATATCATAATCAGGTGAGCATAGGCGTTGCATTTAACAAAACAACCATATTTTTTGTTGAAGACTTTATCAATAACTACATAAGCTGGTTTTATAATACTCCAAATATGACAGCAGGTGTTGTAAATTTAAAAGGTGAAACTTTGGATAATTATTCTTTAGATAATATAGAGGTAAGTTATGATCCTCCAGTCCAAAATATGACAAAAGCTGAGCTCAGCAACACCTCATCATATAGTTATGGGAATACCGTTGCAGGTATCGGCTATCGCATTGGCAATCATATATTTTATTTTACAAATATAATGACTCTAAACGCTTCTAAATATATAATCCAGAACAATAAGTTTGATATTTCATTTAATATAACACCACTTATAGAAAAATATGGTGCTGGTGAATACACATTAATGCTGTGGCTTAACAACACCTCAAATTCAACCCAATTCCTTGGTGCAACTTATACATTCTTCATAAATAATAATGGAAGCAATTATATCCCACATAATATATGAAGTATTATAAAATCATATTTCATCAAACAATGACAACATATAAAAATATTATTTTATAATATTGGAAGCAGAAACAGAAATAATATAATAATATAACAATAAAAAAATAATAAATAATATAATAATCTCTTATCAATTGCATATACTATTAGTTTTTATTATTTTTATTAATTGTAAATTAAAATATTATTTTGTTATTTGTTTTGCATAAATTTTTTGTTAAAAAGGTTTTTTTATGAGCGATGAAGGTATTAATAATACAAGTAACAATACAAGTAATAATATAAGTAATGGAAATATAACACAAAATAATACAAAATCTTCGAAAATCCAAAAAATAAATAATATTATAAATAACAGATATTTTTTCCTTTTAATTGCGGTAATTATAATTATAGCAAATATATATTTAAGAATTGGAATGCTCAAATTTCCGGGCTTGTTTGAACCTGATGGTTATTATTACTATACCGCAATAAGGCAGTCGGTTTCACAAGGCTTTACATTACCTACTCGTGTTAATCTCTCTGGATATCCACAACCTAGCTTAAGAGGAGAAGATCCCGGCTTAATATATATGACCACAATTCCCTATTTCTTCTTAAGATATCTTGGTGTAAGCATCCTTGATATAATGCGTTCTATGGGCGTAGTGTTCGGTATACTTGATGCTATCGCGGCATATTTTCTCGTTAAATACCTTTCAAAATCAAGGCTTCTAGGCCTTCTTTCAATGCTCTTCGTATCACTCTCGAGTGGCAATATTGCAAGAACTGCTGCACTTATATATAGAGGCGACGTCTGGGTATCATTCTTTATAATGCTTGCCCTCATTATGCTTTTTGTTATAATAAATCAAAATGATAAGAAGAAAAAGTATATATATACAGTAATAGCTGGATTTGTTATAAGCCTCGGATTTTTAATATGGACCGGAGGTGTCATTATACCAGAGCTGGTCCTTGTTTCTACAGGTGCGCTTGCGCTTTATGCATTCATTGTTGCCGATAATAAACTTAATTTTGATATAGCACTTTTGCTTATCGCATCTTTCATAAGCTTCCTTTTAGGTATGCTTTATGTTTCTTCAGGAATTTCATATTCAACAATGATGAATGGCGTTGATTTCTTTGTTCTTTTTATACCAATATTGATTATACTAGCACTTTCATATTTCATTATTTCACTAGTTAAAAAAGATGCACCTGTAGTTAGAATGTTCAAAACTTATAAAAATAGATTTTTGATTGTAATTATACTTTTGCTCCTTTCAGTTCTTGCTATTGTAAGTATACCAAAATTGAATAGTATTGTAACAAATGGCCATGCAATATATGAAACATCAAATATTGGTTCAACAACACAAGAGCTCCAACTTCCATCAATGCCATTCTTAATTTCAAGTTTCGGAATTCAGTTGTTCCTGGCACCTCTTGGAGTATTATTCTTCATATTTTTTAGTGATCCTTCTAGTAATGAAATAAAAACATATCTCAATATTAAAAATAAAAAGATTCCGATAAATGCAAGCCCTGTATTTATAGTGCTTTTAGTCTACTTTATAGTAATGGCGTATCTACAAGGAGGTGCGATAAGATTCAATTCAATGCTCTCTATACCAATTGCAATCTTTTCCGCATATGCGATCTATTCTGCATATATTCTACTTAAAAAATATCATATTAATCTTTCTAATACCTCTTCAATACCTCTTTCATCAGTTGTTATAGGGTTTGCGATTGCAATAATAATAATTCAATTTTTAATGGTCTTCCAACAGTCAATGCAAAGTGCGCCGGCTGATGGTGTTAATCCCGAATTCCTACAGGCACTCGAATGGATGAACCAGAATACACCCCAAAATGCAAGGATATTGGCATTATGGCCTGATGGATCGCTCGTTGAAGCGGTAGCAAATAGAACCAGCTTTATGGACAGCGTTGGAAGCGAAAATTCTATAAGGATAGAGCAATTTCATAGTTATCTCTTTAATGGGACTCCTGATAATGCCTATCTATATAATAAAGCCTTCAAGCCCGATTATATATTAGCAAGGAATTTCTGGTATGATGAATTAGCAGGTATAGCAATAGAAGGTAATTTAACAAATCCATTTAATGTAATTGGAAGTTTGAGATGCTCCGATTCGACAAACCAATGCACGCTCTTTGCAAGCAGTATTTCAAATGTTAATCCAGGCACTATTAATGCTATATTGCAGATGCGCTTTAATGCAACAAGCGGTTTAACAATGCTTTCTGGATACGGAAACAGCAGTATACTTGTTGATGGGCTTCATGCTGGTATGGTTACAATCAACGGCAATATATCAAATCAAAACGGTGCATGGAATGGTGTATTATACTTCAATGATGGTCTTGTAGGCGAGCTTAATATTAATGGTATATCAAAGAGCGATCTAAATGTAAGCGGTGCATTACAGAACAACCTTCAGAACTACGGCTTTACACTTTTAGGCAATAGTAATCTAACACACAATTCAACAACAAATATATATAGATTTTATAATCCACCACCACCTAATGGAAACGGCTATGAAGCAATACTATTAATGCGTCCTTCAACAACATCAAATACAATGCCAAATGTAACCGCATTATTCGGCTTTGTCAATAATCCAAATTTTGTACCTTTAAAGAATATTGAATTCTTAAATACTTCAAGTTATAATTATAATATAGTAACATCTAATGCAAATACTGTTGCTAATTATACCCTCCTTATTGAATATTCAGGAACCCAGATAAGCAATGCATGGATAATAGGATCAAAGCTCTTTTACACAAACCTATATAAAATGCTTTATGAATGCGGTTATGCTCAGTGCGCTTTAAGCAGTGGAAATGTTACCGCACAGCTTGTTTATGCAAATGCGGATTCAAAGATTATCAAAATGACATATACTGGTTGATAAAGAGAATATTAAATAGAAATTATCAAAAATAAAACATAAAACAAAAATAAATTAAAAAATAAATTAAAAAAATTAAAAAGGAAAATAGGAATAAAAAAGCTGTAGATAAATGAGATAAAATGCGAAATTTATTTATTATTTTAATATTCATGCTTTTGTTTGTGATTTTTCTACTTCTCATTTTCAATATCTTCAAACCTAAAACTCTTATTTCAAATTCTATATCTAATGTTAATTCTATATATAGCAATTCTATATATAATAATAAACAAAATATAATCATAGGGGTTGCAGGTTCAACAAATCAAAAAGCCATGCTTTTTGCGATTCATTCAGGAGTTAATTATTTCAGAGAAGATATTAGACTAAATAGTAATCAAGAAGCAAACATAAAGAATCTTAGCAATAAAGGTGCACATTTTATAGGCATACTTGATTATGAAACCCTACATTTATCTACACCTTGCACTAGCAACTGCAGTTGGACCCTTCAAGATTGGAATAATACTGTTGAAGAAGCTGTGAAAGCTTATCCTGAAGTACATATCTGGGAGATCTGGAATGAACCTCAATTACCAATATTTCAAAGCGGCTTTCAGAATGGAGATCCTTATAATTACTATTTAATGGTTAAAAGCGCATATAATATAATAAAAAACTATAATTCATCAGATATTATATTATGCTTTGGCGGCGACAATGTATATACAGGCCAGGCCAAGGCAACAACTAACAATCCTGATTTTCAATGGGCTTATTCAGCATGGCGGTATGGACTTTCTAATTATTGTGATATGATTTCACTGCATGTTTATACTGGTGATACCTTTTTAATGAATCAAACCGCATATGGTTCAAACGAAACGGTTGGAGAAATAATAAGCAATCAATTGGATTTATATGAAAATTTAACAGATAAACCAATATTTATAACAGAAACAGGTATTTCTTCAAACAACGGCACTGGTTTTTATAATTTAAATAATTCTCAGTATAAACAGAATTTATTTTTGAATCAATCATTTAATCTTTATCTCTCAAAGCCATATATAAGAGGTATAATATGGTTTAATCTTATAGGATATGTAAACCCTCCTTATAATATAGATTTTGGACTTCTTTCTAATCTAAGCAATAATATTCAACCAAAGCCCGCATGGTATACTTTTATAAATTATATAAATTATACAAGGGATAAATAAAATAAGAAGAGGTTTAAATAAAGATTTAAATAAAAGTAAAATATATAATGATATAAGTATAAATAATACTATAATGATATAATTATATAAGTATTAATGGTATTAATGTTTAATATATTATAAATGTTGTATTATAATAAATTAGCAATTTAATATTAGCAATTCGCAATATTCAATATATATTTGCAATAAATATTGGCAATTATAATAATAAAAATTAGACAATAATAAAAATCATTAAAAATATTTATCGAGGAAGATACTCGGTAAAAAGAGAACAAAAGTTCTACAAAAGACGAAATATAAAAATTAATTTATAAAATTAATTTTATAAATAACATATCTATTTAAATACCTTAAGGTTAACATTATCATCAAAAATATTTAGGTGAGAAAGTGAAAACTCTAAACATAAAGAGAATTACAGCATTAGCTGCAGGTGCAGCTTTATTAGGTCTTGGACTTGCGTTCGCGGGTCCTATAAGTTTCCAGGGCGTACCTATAATTAATAGCGCGGGTCAGCCAGTAGTACAGATTGTAGTTGGTTCGACTGCACAACCAAGCGATGGTGTTGCAGCGGGCAACATAGCGGCTGCGATAGGTAACCTTGCATATACAACAGTACCAGTAACAGCAAGCGTTAACGCAACACAAGCAAAAAGTGTTTTAAAGGTTTCAGTTCCAAGCGCTTCATACACAATAGCAAACCCACAGGTCTGGCTTAACATATCCTCTTCACATGCAATAAGCGGTGCATATCAGTTCCAAGCATTAATTGGTTCTGTTCTTAATAGAGGAGTATTAGAGGGTCAGCCAAGCAGTACAAAGACTTTGCAAGCTTTAGGTAGCAACTATGCATATCCAAACAAAGGTGCAGGCACATATAACCTTAATGCATTCCCAATGAGCAGCCCTTACACAGACGCGATGAATTCGGAGGTTCCATTATCAACAGAACCCGTAGCAACAAATAACGGAGGAGGTATAACATTCACAAGCTTTACAACAGGCAATGGAGATAACATAATGAGGATAACAAACTCAGAGCTCCCAACATTGTTAAACAATGCGGGTCAATACAAGGAAAGTGAATATCTTTGGTTAACAGGATTCCCAGTATTCAACCAGTCAAAAACACCAGGTTCATTAATGCTCGAGAGTGCTGATGGTGCATATCAGGCATACTTCTCAACACCAATTCCTGAATATACAAATTCAAATACTGTGAATAAAGCAACAATAAGCCTGTTAGGTGAGAATTGGACAATTTTGAGTTATAACACTGTAAATGTAGGATCTGTTACATCAACAACCGCAAGTGCAGGAGGTAAATTAAGTTTGGCAGCATCTTTGACACCACTTGAAACAGTATATGTTGGTCACAATATAACAAGTGGTCCATTTACAGTAGAGCTTACAGATCTTGGTCAGCCAAATAGCACAGGTGCGTCTCCAGCAGCATTAAACATCTACTACAATGGCAAACTTACAAATGTAACCCAGATATGGCCAGGGTACACTTCTAAGTTCAATGTGACTGGTCACAACCTCTATGTAAATGTCAATAACACCTTCGCAGGTTTATATGCATACCAGAAATGGGCAAAGATACAGCTTTATTCTGATGTAGTAAATCTAACAAGTGGTCAAACATTTAATAAAACAAATGATCCAAACTGGAAGGTAATATTAGAATGGACAAATTCAACAACAGGAACCAAGCCAAATGCATTATCTAGTATTATAATATATGGAACACAAGCTCAGGCAATGAACATGCAACAGGGACAGAGCTTTGAATTTATAACAGATCCAGCGGCATATAAGTTCACATATGTAGGTCCAACATTAGGCGCAGGTAGTTTTGATCCTGTAACATTCACAACATCAACAGTAACATCTGATTCAGAATATTATGCAAACTATCAAGGTAAAAATACCACAGTAAACGAACTTAGTTATAATTCTATACTCGGAAATTTCCAGACAACCAACACAATGCTTTATGTAAATGATACTGCAATAAACGAGACCGCACAGCTTTTGACAGTTAAGAGTTCAATACCAAACGCATTCAGTGGCTCATTCGGAAAAACAAGCACTTTAGTATATGATCTTACACCATATTATTTAACTGAATATAACCAGATAAACACATTATCAGTTAACAGCCTTGAAGATGTCAATGTTGTTATAACAGATCCATACAACATGATAAATTCAAACACACCTGAAACTATATATGTAGATGAAATGCCATTCAAATTCACAACTGTTGGATCTCAAACAGAGAATACTAAATTCTTCCAGAACGTTACAAGTATATATCCAAGCAATCCAATACCGGGCTTAACTGTAAGCGTGTATACAGAGTCTACTGCAAATCCTATGAACTCAGTACTAATGGCAACATTAACACCAGAAAACCCGGTAATATTCTACAGCACTAATAACAAACCATATAACTCGACAACAACTGCTGTTGGTCCAACCGCAGTTACATACTCACAGCCAAACCAGGTTAATACAAACTGGGTATTAAATCAATATACACCATCAGGAGTACCAGGTACAGCTTATCAGTACTTTAATTATACAATACCTGAATATCCAGTACCACTATCAACAACTTCCCAGGATTCATTAAGCTTCGGTATAGTAAACTCAACAAAAGGTATCGGCGCAAACCCATTGTTTATACTGAACTACAGTGCAAGCACCACCGCAACACATGGAACTGCAAACAATGTTACATATACATCATCAATAGCAGGATATAATGGTGTAAGTGCAACATCAACAACCCTACCTGTTGAACAGGGATTCATAACAGAACGTGGTAGCCAAGTAGTTGGTATAACACCATCAGAGCTTTCATTTAACCTTGCAAAGAGCGTTGATGAGATGGAATTTGCAGTTGCAACAGCAACAACCGCAACCAACACAGTAACTGGTTATCAGTTATGCCCAAGCGCATCACTTCCAGGCATAGGTATTGGACAGTCATTAGCAGCATGTGGTATACAGAACGCAACAATCGCAAAGGTTACCGCAAATGTAACAGTTGCAAGCAATGCAAACTATACAATAACTGGAATAGGCAACATACAGGCAACTCCATCAGTACCAAGTGCAGCAGAACCAGTTCTATTGAAGAACTTGCCAACATCACCATTAGTAGTCCTTGATTCAAACGCAAACCCAAGCAGCGACCTTATCCTGATAGGTTCAGGATATGTAAACACCTTGTCAAAAGCGTTGCAGGCTGCACAGAACATAACTATAACACCGACATCAGCACCAATAGTCCAGGCATATGGTGGAAATAGGATCCTTATAGCAGGATACTATGCAAACCAGACAACTGCAGCTGCAAACAACTTCATAGAGCAACTTTACGCACAAGCGAGTGCATAATATCATAAAGAAGTAAAGAAGAGATAAATACAAAGCACCATTTTGGTGCTTCTTTTATTTTTTATTTTTATATTTTTTCCTTTTTATTATCTTTATCTTATTATTCTGTTTTTATTGTTTTTCTATCTTTTTTCTATCTCTTACATTTTATATTGTTTTTCTAATTTTATTCTAATAATTTATTTGAAAAAGAGGAAATAAAAAGAAATAAAATATAATATTAATAATTTATAGATTAATTTTTATTTTTTATTTTTTATTTATTTATTATTTTTAGTTTTTATTTTTCTTTTTTTAATTTTTTTACTTTAAATAATTAAACAACAATTATATATTGAAACACTCAGAAATGACGCAGTATTTATAAATATTATGTTGTAATACTTATTAGAAAATTAATAGCTGTAGGTGTGTTGATGTATAAAAATTTAGCTCTTGTGCTCGTACTCTCTTTTGTTGTGCTTATTTTTGGTTTCTCTTTTGTATACGCTTCTGCTAATTCAATAACAACATCTCAGAATACAAATACTATTAACACTATTATTACTAACACTATTACTGCTAACGCTCCTGCAAATACAATTACAAACTCAATAAATACCTCATTTTCTAACCATTTCTATTCATTTATTGAAACCTATATTCCAGATTATATTATTAAAAATTCATCATTTATAAACGAAACTTATAATGGAAAAAGCTACACTATAATGTGGCTGAACAGCAGTGGAACCACTTTTATTGTATTCAATAATACAAACAATAGTTATTCTTTTGTTCTTAACAGTACAGCTATTAAAAATATATTAACACCCTATCTAATGCAGAAGTATTATCCAAGCAATTCAACTCTAAAAAACCTTACCACTCTAATGAATAAATATAGAAGTGAGGCCCAACCACCCCTATCCGACTGCCTTGTTGAAACTGGTACAGCAAATTATCAATGTTCTTATTCATTAGGTCTTATAAACTGCCTCTTGAACACATGCCAGACTGTTCCAAACTGTGGCGGAAATCCAAAGATGAGCGTTCTATCAAAATTTGGATCATCAAGTCCTTTTGCATATGGAATATTGAACTTCTCAGTACAATATGGAGAACTAAATGCGAGCTATAATAAATATATGGAGCTTGCAGAGACTATAAATCCCTCTAATTTCTCGCAGAATATTTATGAAATGAAGAATCTTCTTAATAATATTTCAACACTCAGTATAAAAATACCGCAAAATCCAATCTTTCCAGGTCCATCAAACCTTAATCCAGCTCAAGTTGGGGCGCAGTGCTCTCAATATACTTCAAACAACGGGCCATGGTACTGCTATGCTGTTGGCTTCTGTGAGTATACATCATTCAATTCAACAATACTTTCTCAATTAATCGCTTTAGTAAACGCTCTCGCAAATTCTCCGGCATCTCAGAGCTCAATAAATTCAATAAGCTACACCTCATCAATGACTGGATATTCTTATTATGAACCTGTTGCAATCAAGGTGGCTCAGGCTCAGCTCAATGCAATGCTCAATGCTAGCGGCTCAAAATACAATTCCGCATTGTCAAAGCTCGAGTTCATCAACAGCCACTTAAACAATACTGCATTATCAATGGCGCTCTTTAATTTAACCTCAACCTACAACTCAATCATTTCAAAAGGTGTAAACCAGAACATTAGCGAAGCAAATGCAATGCTCAATGCGGCGATAGCAAATGCCTTGAATATATACTCAAAATACAGTGCATCCTATATTTCCCTATATAATTCAGCGCAGAATGCTACCTCATTGATTACAATCCAGGAGCTTGATTACCAGAACGTTCCATCCAGCCTAGCGGAGCTTGCTGCTATTCAGTCAAGCTTGAACTCGAGGCTCAATGCTCAGCTAAATCCAAGCTCACTCTCATCGCTCAGTGCATCAGAGAGCTCAATCTACGCAGAAGCGAAAAGCTTAAGCGCGCCATTTAGCATGGCTGAATTTGTTAAGAAAAATACATTAATAATGCCAATGCTTTCCCTCATCAATGCACCGATAAATCAAAAGATCCTTATTGCACCATATCTTGCATTTATCCTGCCTTTTGTATTGGGGCTCATAATAATAATTTTATTCTATTATTCAACCTATTACAGACTCAGCAAAAAGAACAAGATAAAGAAAAGCCCCTCTGTAAAGAGAGCATGGCTTATACTCTTTGTGATTTTGTTTATTATAGTGCTTGTCTGGGCTTCTGTAACAGTATTCTATGCTGAAAGTGCAAATACCTTCCTGCCTATAAGTGCATTCCTTTCAAATCTCAATCAAAACAAGAATGTTTATATAATCGCAAATTCAACAATAACAAACAGCTCCTATTATTCATGCATATCTGCACTCAAATCAACCCTTGAGGCTTCTGGCAAGACTCCTATAATAGTAAATTCAAGCGGCTATAATTGCACTCTTGGCTCTCTAAAAGGCAGCAGCTGCTACAGTTATATGCTCAACTCAGATTCTCCTATGATTATAATAAGCAACGGCAATTCTACAATAATACACAAAGGCCTTTATGGAAGCACGCTATATGCGAGTGGTGAAGCCGCAGAGGGTTCATCATGTCTTTTGAATAATATTATAAAGACTAATTAAATTTAGGGTGTATTAATTGGTTGAAAATAAGAAATATAAGGATGCAAATCCAAAGATAAATAAAAATATTAATGAAGATAATAAAGATAATAAAAAAGCGAGAAACATAAATATTAATGAAAATAAATCATATCAAGATACTAATACAAATAAAAAAGATGCAAAAGTTCAAGTTCAAAAAAGCAAAAAGAGAGAGCAAAAACCAAACAATCTATTAAAGCTCATTGGCGTGCTTGCATTTATAATAATTATAGTAGCTGTTATATTTGGTGCTTATGAGTTCTATTCTACACCGCAGCAGTCAGCAAGCTTCTCGACTTTTGAATCTAATTTTAATTCTGCTCCGAATGTCGCGATTGTTGTCAGTGCTGATAACGGCACTGCATTAAGCTATGCGATAAACTGCGAGATTTCATTGATCGAAACAATCACAAGCAGCCATATAAATCATAAAGCTCCATCTGCAATGAGCATATATATTATGAATAAGACAAGTTGCACATATCTCAATGGTTTGGGCGTTGCTTCTGGCAACTACCTAACAGCAACACCTTCAGAATGTATTAATATGACAAAAGGTATTCCATCAATATTCATAAACTACAGCAATACAAACAGCACTATTATAACTCCATACTCTATATACTTCTCTGGTAATGCAAAATTCCTGCAGACATGTGGAATTGCACCTGAACTCGCAAGTGGAAGCTGAATTTATTTCTTAGAATTTATTTTTTATTTTGTATTTTATTATACTATCTTTCTTATTTTATTTTATACCTTTTCTTTTTTATTCCTATTCCTAAATCAATTATATATTTAAAATAAAAATTAAAATAAAATGAGCATTTAAACTTATAAAAATTGTAAAACAAAATAAAAAGAGATATACATAATGCAGATATAAAAAAGTATTATAAAAAATATTATGGTGCGCCGAGCACATCATTAAGTGGAATGCTTCTATTTGTTTCAAGTACAAACTCTCCATAAGCACATATTTCATTTGTTGAATAAGGCTTTGCTTCAGCCTCCTTTACAATTATTCCATTACTATTAAACCATATTTGATTTAGGGGTATTTCTGTATTCTTCATCCACATACAGATATCCTGCGAAGTATTAAAAACAAATAGCATTCCCAAACAGTTTCCTTTATTATCGCAGTTTCCCAGATTTGTCGCATTCATATAGCCTTTCTGCATCAAAAGTGGGGTTGCTGCAATGTAGACATTATAATCTGTTTTTGTATTGTTAGCCTTGTTTGTTAATGAGATAGTTCTTACAGGAAATTCATTAAGCGATATATTTGAGAAAGCGGCTCTATTTCCAACATATTGGGGAAATGACAAAAGGAGAGCAATAACCAAAAAAACAAACGCAAGTGTTATTATTGATCCAATTAAAACGTATCTTATTTTAAGGTTGGTGCCTTCTTTGTTTATTTTATTACTTTTTTTAACTTCTTTACTGCCATCTGTAATGTTATCTGTTATATTAAACATTTTATCAACATCATTTATATTTCATTATATTTCATTTATATCCTTAAATATTTTAATTTTTAATTTATTTTTATAATATATCTAATATTTTATATTTTAATTTTTATTTTTATATTTTATTTCTATAAATATATTTATTTATAATATATCTAATCAGCTTTTATAACGAAGGAGTGCCGCAACACCCTCAAACCCCATAGCAAGCTCTCTTCCATACTGGCTTTCCTTCGATATAAAAATAATTTCAACATTGCTCTTATCCGCAAGATCTATGAGCTCTTCTATTGCATCCTTCTGCTCTAATATTGAAAGGCTGCCCCCGCAATCATGTTTTGTTTCTCTATGTCCATCTTTTTCAAGCACCCTGAACTCCTTACCACAGTTGCTGCATTTATAGACAACTTCATCTAATTCAAGGTCTTCGCTTATAAGCAGTTTGTCGACACTGTTCTTTTCCAGTGCTTTTTTAACATTATCATAACCATAAGTTGCCAGCCCATTTCTGGCTATTTCGCCGAGGAATTTTTCCATCACCTTCCTTTCTATTATTGCAGCCTGTTCTTCAAGCAGCTCTTTTGATTTTTCAAGTAGCTCGCTTATGCCCATTGTCTCATCTGTATAGCCTGTATCAAAGATTCCCAGAACCTTGATCTGGTAGTTCAAGAAGTTGGCCTTTACAAAGTTCTCCTTTGCAGGTCCCGGGCCCCCGACTATAACACCCTTAAGCTTGAAATCATATTTTGCATAAATATCATTAACCGCATCCGCGATTCTTTTGTAATAATCCTCAATGCTTTCTTCTATCAGCCTATCATATCTATTTGCCGATTGGCCCCCCTTCCTTATTTTTGAATGCGCTAATGAATGAAGCTTCTTCTCAACAGTGAACTGGTTTCCCTTTAATATACCTACTGTTGCATCCCTTCCATCCATAACGACAAGCACATACTTGTCTTTTATCTCTATCATCGCCTCGATAGGCTCAATAAGGAAGGATGAATCACACCTATAAATATTTGATTTTATCGGAGCTGGGGGCTCTATGGAAAAAAGCTCGATATCTGGCTTAGCCTGTACATTTGATATATTGCCGCAGAATACCGCTATACCATTCTCAGGTGTCTTCTTAAAGAGCTTGAGGTACTGTATAATCTTGTCTATTGCGGCTTGAACATTCGTTCGTGTTGTCTTTGATTTAATATTTGACGCCTGGCCACGCTCGTCTTTAAGTTTATTTGTTATATCAGAAATCATCGCACCTGCTGCAACATACTGGCTTATAAGCTCTGTACCACTACCTTTTATAGAAGCAAGCCTTTTCAGCTCTCTTAAAATTTCATATTCCTTCTTCACATTCCTCACTAAATATTGATAATTTTGTTTATATTTTATTTATTTTTATTTTATTTACCTTATTTTTTATAATATTAACTTAAACAATCTTGCTCTTGCCCATATAGGGTATTAATACATTCGGTATATTTATAGAACCATCGCTGTTTAAATTATTCTCAATAATGTATATAAGCGCTCTCGGTGATGCAAAGGCGGTGTTGTTTAATGTATGTACATATTTTCTCTCGCCTTTATCCTCATAGCGTATATTGAGTCTTAAACTCTGCCAATCTAAGAGGTTTGAACATGATCCCGCTTCTCTGTATGTCTGAAGGCTCGGCATATATGCTTCGATATCATAGGCTTTTGCAGCTCTTGCTCCTATATCGCCAGTACATATCTCTACAACTCTATAAGGTATATCAAGCTTCTCCCATAATTCCTCTCCATTCCTCTGCAGCTCCTCAAAACTCTTCCAAGTATCCTCTTCCTTTGAAAATATAAACTGCTCTACTTTATTAAACTGATGGAGTCTAAATATTCCTTTTGTATCCTTGCCATGTGAACCCGCCTCTCTTCTAAAACATGGACTTATACCAACATATTTTAATGGAAGATCCTTGGCAGGTATTATTTCATCTGCATGCATTGCAGCAATAGGATGCTCTGCAGTTCCAATTAAATAAAGAGCCTCATTCATTTTTTCATATTCTTCTTTATTTTTTACCTCTTTTGGATCAACAACCATATAAAGGGCTTCTTCCAAAAACGCAAGATCAAGAGCTCCCCTGACCATATTTTCCCGCATCATGTAAGGGGGTACTAATGGTGTATAACCCTTCTTTACAAGTTCATCCATTCCAAATCTAAGCAGCGACTGTTCAAGAAGAACAAGATCCCCTTTGAGAAAATAAAATCTTGCCCCTGCAACCTTTGCCGCTCTTTCTATATCAATCAAACCCTTCTTTCCAAGTATCTCCTCATGTGGTGGTGTTGTTTTATTCCTTATTGTACCCCATGTTTTAATAGTTGGATTATCCTCAGATGAATTTCCCTCAGGCACTGAATCATGCAGTATGTTTGGCAGACTCATCAAAAGCCCGTTTATCTTTTCTTCATATTGTAGAAGTTCTTTCTCTGTCTTTTCTATCTCTGCTTTTGTTGATGCGAGTGCATTGATCTTGTCCTTTGTATCAATTCCTTTTTTCTTTAATTCTGATATTTCAAGGCTTTCTTTATTTCTTTTAGCTTGTAGATCCTGAAGTTTTGTTTTTGATGCTCTCCAATTTTCATCCAATTTTAAAAGTTCATCAATTGGAAAATTGCTCTTTCTCCTCTTCAAAGAATTGCGAATCGCGTCTATATGCTCTCTTACATATTTTGTTGTTATCATAATATC
>OGCG01000055.1_pt1 | contig 79863 bp, 76 predicted proteins | sample 1570061 | NCBI WGS metagenome assembly OGCG01 (sample SAMN06268698, study PRJEB24515) | hot springs metagenome | isolation source: Joseph's Coat, Yellowstone National Park, Washington, USA | place: USA:Joseph's Coat, Yellowstone National Park, Washington, USA
AGCAGGACCTCCGCTCTCGCTTCGAGGAAGACAATCAGGGGGCTGAGGGCTTGGAGTGCTTGGGGAAGGCTGTCCAAGAATGCGCGAGCTCGGATGTCGAGGACGACCGCAGCTTTCGAGACACCTCCTGCTTCGAGCGTCTGGACCAGGGGAACCCAGAGCACAGGCGGCAGGTTGTCCACTGAAAAGTAGCCGAGGTCCTCCAGCACGAAGCGGGCGGTCGTCTTGCCAGCCCCGCTTTGCCCGGAAAGGACCACGAACTGCATCGATCTCAGTATAGTCTGGGCCGCTCAGCCCTAGGGTCCAGATAGGGTGAGCCATCTCCTACTGCTTTGCGGGCCTGTCAGCAAGGATCAAGCTGTTTTGGAGGAACCGATGAGATACCGCAAGCTAGGCCGTTGGGGTCTTAAAGTTTCGGAGATCTCCTTAGGAGCTTGGACAACCTTTGGTGATGCGGTCCAAGATCGTGAGACGATTCGGTCCATTGTGCGGATCGCCTATGACGCGGGGGTGAACTTTTTTGATAATGCGGACGCCTATGCTCGGGGCCGAGCTGAGGAGGTCATGGGGGAGATTTTGGCCGAGTTTCCCCGACATACCTTAGTGCTCTCCAGCAAGGCTTTTTGGCCCCAGTCGGAGGATCCCAATGATCGGGGTCTCTCCCGTAAACACCTTCGCGAATCTCTGGCGAAGAGCCTCAAGCGTCTCAGGACGGACTACCTTGACCTCTATTTTTGCCATCGCTACGATCCCGAAGTCCCCATGGAAGAGATCGTGAGCACCATGTCGCGCTTTATTGATGAGGGGCGGGTCTTATATTGGGGAACTTCGGAGTGGCCGCCTGCGCGGATCGTGGAGGCGGTGGAGGTCGCTCGTCAAGGGGGATGGCACCCGCCAGCAGTTGAGCAGCCTCAGTACTCGATGCTCTATCGGGAGCGGGTAGAACGAGAGATCCTACTGGAAGCCCAGGCCCGCGGGCTCGGCTTGGTCGTGTGGAGTCCTCTTGCCCAGGGGATGCTCACAGGTCGCTATGACGAGGGGATCCCTCCAGCAAGCCGTTTTGAGCGGCTTCCCCAACTAGGGGCTCGCTACGTGACGGAGGACAATCGCCTTAAGGTACGCGCCCTACGCCCCATCGCAGAGCGGCTGGGTCTGACCCGGACACAGCTGGCCTTGGCTTGGGTTCTTCGCCAGCCAGGTATCTCCAGTGCCATTACTGGGGCCAGCCGTCCTGAGCAGCTCCAGGAGAGCCTAGGAGCGGCGGGGGTAGAGCTCTCGCCGGAAGTTCTGGCGGAGATCGACGCCATCTTGACGGGCGGCCCGCAAGGCTAGCTGGCCGCAGGCTGCCCCCACATCCTGTCCGCGGCTCCAACGGATCGAGACCGGTATCCCCTGGGCCTTCAGCAAAGCGGCGAAGCGGCGAAGGTCTTCTGGAGAGCTCCCCTGGACCGGGGCCCCGGGCCAGGGGTTGAAAGGGATAAGGTTGAGATGGGCCTTGAGTCCCCGGAGTCGCTCAGCTAGAGCCTGGGCCTGCCAGGGTCGGTCATTGAGGCCAGCCAGCAGCGTGTACTCAAAAGTGACCCGCCGGCGGGTCACCGCCTGGTACTCACGGACCGCCTCGAGGATCTCCTCGAGCGCATGGCGCCGGGCGGTGGGAATCAGAGCCTGGCGGGTTTCCTCGTCAGGGGCGTGGAGCGAGACGGCCAGGCGGACCCCCAGACCCTCCTGAGCCAGCCGTCGGATCCCACGGGGGATGCCTACGGTGGAGAGGGTCACCCGACGAGGGCTGAGCGCAAGGCCTTGGGGGTGGAGCATGACCCGGAGGGCCTTGAGCACTGCCTCCAGGTTGAGCAACGGTTCGCCCATTCCCATGAGCACAACGTTGCGCACCTCACGGGGGGAGAAGCCCTGGTCAGCGGCTACGGCTAAAAGCTGATCGAGGATCTCAGCCGAGCTCAGGTTGCGGCCAAATCCCAGCGCCCCGGTAGCGCAGAAACGACACCCTGCCGAGCAGCCTACCATGGTGCTCAGGCAGAGGGTCTTTCGACCTGGATAGGGCATGTAGACAGCCTCAGTCTTTTGCCCATCAAGAAGGGTGAAGAGATAACGGACCGAGCCGTCTTGGCTGGGAACCGACTCCAGGCTCTGGAACTCGCTCAACCGATAGCGAGCGGCAAGCTCAGCCCTCAGCTCTTTCGGCAGGTTGGTCATCGCCTCCCACTGGCGGGCTCCCAGAGCATAGATCCAGTGAGCAACCTGGGCCCCACGATAGCCGGGGAGGAGTTGGCCTGGCTCAACCTCGAGGGCCGAAGAGCTCACGGCTGCCTCCAGCTGAGGAGTGCTCCCAGGTCTTCGGTGGGAACAGGCCAGCCCAAGAGATATCCCTGCCCGAGGTCGCAGCCGAGCTCACGCATGCGGGTCAGCTGGCTCTGCTCTTCGAGACCTTTGGCAACAGCCAGAGCTCCGATGCCGTGGGCTAGCGTGATCGCAGCACGGGCAAGCTCCTGATACTCGTGTTGGCTGAGTACGGGGGCTAGTTTGATCCAGTGAAGGGGAAAGCGCTTGAGCTGTGCTAAGGGGAGAGGGTGGATGCCGAAGTCATCGAGAGCGATCCAAGCACCTGAAGCTTGAAGCGCCTTGAGCACCTTGGCAACCTCGGTCGGATCGATGGCCAGCGACTCCTCTCGCACCTCCAAGATGAGCCGCTCACCGCTGAGGAGGTAATTCGAGAGGATCTTCTGGAACATGCGGGGAAAGGAAGGGTCGAGAAGGGCTTCCTCGGAGAGATTGAGGCTGAAGCGCAGAGAAGTTCCCAAGGTCTGCCAGCGGGCGGCCTGCTCAGCGATGCGCTCTAAGCCCCACTGATCTTGTAGCTTCATGAAGCCTGTCTGTTGAAGCAGGGGAAGAAGTTCGCTGGCGTTTTGGGTGGTGCGGAGGTTGGGTCGGCGCAAGAGCGCCTCGACAGCTGCGAGCTTAAGATCCGTGAGCTGGAGGATGGGCTGGAAGTGGAGCGTCAGGCTTCCCTGATCGAGAGCTTGGAGTTCTTCAGCCTTTGGATTAAGCAAACGGAGCCCTCCGCCGGCCTCCCTGGCCTTTTGAGCCGCTGTTTCGGCTTGCTGCCAAAGCTCCTCAGCTGAGCCAGCGAGCTCGGGGAAGACTGAAAGGCCTAAGGCGAGATGGATTTCTGGGGTCAGCCCTTCTCTAAGCTTGCGTAGGATCCGCTGGCCTACTCGGTAGGCTTCTGAGGTCTGGCGGAGTTCGGAGAGAAGAACAGCGATGTGGTTGGGAGCGTAGAAGCAGACCGCATCGCTTTGCCGAAGGGTCTGAGACAGGATTGCCAAGCAGCGCTCGGCCTCTTTGGGGCCGATTCCTTCGAGATAGAGTTGACCCAAGGCGAGCGCTCGACCGTGGCGCTGGGCCAGAGCCAAAGCTTGGTGCAGATAAGCTTCGAATTCGCTTTGAGAGACACCGAGATTGGTGGGTAGAGTCCAGATTGCCTCCTCTTCGCGAGGAGCCTCGAGGCGAAAGGAGCGAAGTTGCCGCTCGAGGAGCTGGCTCAAGCTCAGAGCTTGCATGTGATCCTCAGGACGCCAGCTCCGAGGCTGATGGGCTTCTAACCAAAGAACCCCTAAGGGGCCCCCCTCGCTGTGAAGGGTCACTTGTAACAGAGCGGCAACCCTGCGCCGTCGGAGTAGAGGGAGGAGCTCTCGAAGGCGGAAGTCTCCTTCGACCTCATCGCTGCTGATCAGGAGGCTGCGGTTGATCAGCGAGAAGAACTCCGGCGCTCCCTTGGGACTCAATACCTCGTCGCTCTTGGGATGGGGATAGCTCCAAAGCAGCTTAAGTTCAAAGGTACCTGGGGAAGCCAGCCAGAGGCTGAGCCCCTCCAAGCCGAAGAGCCCCAGAGCTTTCTGGGAAAGCTGTGTGAGGGCAGTGTGGGGGTTGGGAAATGAACTCTGAGCCAGCTCGACGAGCGCCCGTTGCCAGGAATCCTGGACCGTAGGATTGGTTGGGCTCAAGCCAGGCTGCTCAGCTAACAAGGCTTGTAGGGTCTCGATGAGGGCAAGACGGGCTCGCTCGTTGAGCGTATAGGTGCGAGCACCGATCTGCAGGTGAGGGGCTGCCCAGACCAAGCGAGGCATCACCCAGCTCTCCCCGGTGAGCAGGTGGAGGAGGAGTTCCTGGGCGTCACGCGGCTGTAAGACAGCCCCTTGGCTGCCTCCGAGCCGAATCGAGCCTTCTTCTTGATCCTCCACGAGCAGGGTCTGCCCGCCTACCGAAAGGGGAGCGAAGAGCCTCCAGGTTACCTCGTTCACCGGTCCCATCACCCTACCTTAGTTTAGTCTTTTGGGAGTTTTGCGAAGGTTGAATGTGAAGTTTGGGGAGGCCGAGAAGAAGACCTAGAAGGACGAGGAGAAGGCCAAAGGGTCGGGGGGGAAGAAGGAGGCCGAAGATCGCCCCGGTAAGCAAGAGCCCGATCAAGGGACGCATGCGCCCCCGGGTCCGCCCAGCCAAGAATCCTAAGACGAGGGGGAGCCCCCAAAGGGCGATCCTGGGCAGGAGGGGCATCAGCTCCATAAAGGAGTGCCCTCGACCCAGAATGAGCCATCGGGCTTCACCTCCTTCTTCCAGACCGGCAACCGCTTTTTGATCTCGTCGATACCATAGCGAGCCGCAGCAAAAGCTTCCGTACGATGGGGGGCCGAGACGACCACGAGGACCGAGGCCTCTTTGGGGGCAACCGAACCTAGACGGTGCCAGAGGGCGATCCGGCCGAGCTCCCAGCGCTGGCGCATCTCCTGGGCGATGGTGGCCAGAACCCGTTGGGCCATCGTCGGATAGGCTTCATAGTCGAGTCGAAGGACTTCCTGCCCTCGATTTGGGCTCCGCGTCGTGCCCAGAAAGCTCACCACTGCTCCACAGCTGGGAAGCGTTGCCCAATCGGTCCAAAAGCCAGCTCTAAGCGGCTCGTAGGTGAGCCCTAGAGCCTCCTCCTCCCCACCCGAGACCGGAGGTAGAAGGGCAACCTCGTCGCCCTCCGCAAGAGGTTCTTCAGGAAACGCAAGCTTTTGATTGCGGGCCATTGCCCGGCCGGTGAGATCGAGTTGGGGAAACCGCTCAAGGAGGGCGGCTTCAACGGAGCGCAAGGTGGCCCCGGCTGGAAGTTCAAGCCAAAGCTCTGAGGTCCCGACCAGCTCTCGATAGCGGGCGAAGAGAAGGACTTTGACTCTCATGGGACACTCCCAGAATAGATGCGCGCCAGGCTGTAGGCGACCGAGAGGGCTTCGGGATAGCGCATGCGCAGTGGCCCCAGCAGGGTGAGCTCCCCCAGGCTCTCTTTGGAAGCCAGGCCGATTTGGATGAGGGAGACTTCGCCGTCCTCCCCGATCCTCACGTTGAAGCAACCCGGAGGGGTGAGGAGGTCGTGGGAGGGGCGTTCGTAGAGCTCGAGAGCTTGGCGAAGAAATTCTGGGTTCTGAGCTTCGGGCTCGCGGAGCAGAAGACCCATTCCCTCACGATACTCTTCGATCCCCCCTTGCTGTTGTAGGGCACGTTGGAGCTGGCTAAAGAGTTCCTGCAGGATGGAGTGCTGGTTGCGAAGGCGATCGAGGGGGTGGCCGCAGAGCTGCCGCTCGGCCTCGAGGAGCTGGGCCTCGCTGGGCGAAAAGCTCAGGGTGAGACGGGCCTCCCGAATGCGTCCATCCGCCAGGACAGCGACGGCGAGCACTTGGCCAGCTTCTAGGAGCGAGAGGTGGACTTGGAGGAAGCGGGGACTCTGCTTTGGCCTCAAGCGCAGCAAGGCGGGATAACCGGCGAGGCGCGAGGCAACTTGAACCAAGAGGACCTCTCGGTGGCCCTCAGCTCGCTCGAAGATTTGCGCCAACTGCTCTTGGGTGGCGGAGGGAAGCTGTTGAGGAGGAAGTTGAGCGAGCGCATACTGCCGAAGGCCGTCTCGGGTGGGGATACGCCCAGCCGAGGCATGCGGTTTATGGATCAGTCCAGCCTCTTCCAGATTGATGAGGGCGTAGCGGACTGTGGCGGGCGAGAGGTCGAGCTGGCGCGCCAGGATCCCTGAAGGGACTTGGTGTCCGGTGCGGATGTAGGTCTCCACCAACAGATGAAGAAGATGGCGCTGCCGTTCGGTCATCCCTAGCTCCATTGTAGGGTGGAGAGGAGGGGGGCTAAGGTGTTGCATGGCGTCATGTGAGTGGTGACCATACATAAATTTATGAATACTTAAGATGCTCATTTTAGTCTTTAATGTGGATTTCTAGCTAGCTAGTTAGATCATCTGTCAAATGAATATTTGACAACTTGCACCGTCCAAGCTAACCTCCTTCTCTAAGGAGGTCGGGATGCGGCGCTTCTTGTTTCTGGCGATCCTGTTTGGTTCGGTGGCTTGGGCGGCTCCTTCGATCCAGGGGGCAGACCTGGCCTGGATGATGACGTCCACGGCCCTGGTGCTCCTCATGACCCCCGCGTTGGGGTTCTATTACGGTGGCCAGGTGAGGAGCAAGAACCTCCTGAACACGCTGGCGATGAGCTATGCCACGCTGGGCTTTACTCTGGTGGCCTGGGCCCTGCTGGGCTATACGCTCGCCTTTAGCCCGGGCAATGCTTGGATTGGCAGCTTGGTCTGGGCAGGGCTTAAGGGTGTGGGGCTCACCCCAAGCCAGCCTCTAGCTCCCACCATCTCGCACGTCATCTACATGGCGTTCCAGGCGACCTTCGCGATCATCACGGTCGCTTTGGTTTCGGGGGGCATCGTCGAGCGGATGAACTTTCGAGCCTACCTCCTCTTCATCGTCCTTTGGCTCCTTGGGGTCTACGCACCTATTGCCCACTGGGTTTGGGGGGGAGGCTGGCTCGGTAGCCTGGGAGCCTTAGACTTTGCGGGCGGTACGGTGGTCCATGTAAACTCGGGGGTTGCTGCTCTGGTGGCTGCGCTGGTCTTAGGTCCCCGCAAGGACTACGGCAGGCAAGCCTTTACCCCCAATAGCCTTCCGTATGTCTTGTTGGGGGCGGCCTTGTTGTGGTTTGGCTGGTTTGGCTTCAATGGGGGAAGCGCGGTGGCTTCCAATGCCTCAGCCGCGCTCGCCTTCGTGAATACCTTTTTGGCCCCTGGGGCTTCCATGGTGGTCTGGGCGCTCTTAGACCTATGGCGTACCGGTAAGGTCACCGCCTTCGGAATGGCCAGTGCCATCGTGGTAGGCTTGGTGGTCATCACCCCCGCGTCGGGCTTTGTGCCTCCCTTCTGGGCCTTGGTCATGGGGGCGATCGGGGTCTTCCCGAGCTACTACGGGATCCTCTGGCGGGCCCGAACCCGCATCGACGAATCCTTGGATGCCTTCGCTGGCCATGCTTTAGGGGGGACGACTGGCGCAGTGCTCACCGGAGTCTTTGCGGTCAAGGCTTGGAATGGCGTGCAGAACGGCTGGATTGCGGGCAATCCTCATCAGGTGCTCATCCAAATTCTTGCCGTGGTGGCGGTGGCTGCTTATAGCGCCTTGGGGACATTTCTTCTCCTCAAGCTCATCGGGGTGCTGGTACCGCTGCGGGCTTCTGAACGCGAGCAGGCTTTGGGTATGGATGTCACCCAACACGGCGAGGAGGCCTATACGAGCGGGGAGGGTGCGGTACTCTTGGAAAGCCCCCTTCCTCCCGCGCTTGAGCCCCTTAAGGAGGCTTTATGAAGCTCATCGTCGCCATCGTGCGCCCGGAGAAGGTCAACGAGGTGTTGGAGGCGTTATACCGGGCAGAGGTGCGCGGCCTCTCTCTCAGCCGAGTTCAGGGGCATGGAGGGGAGCTCGAGCGGGTTGAGACCTACCGCGGGATGACGGTCAAGATGGAGCTCTCCGAGAAGGTCCGCCTGGAGATCGGGGTCTCGGATGCGTTTGTGGAACCCACCGTCCAAGCCATCTTACGCTCCGCTCGGACGGGAGAGGTAGGGGACGGGAAGATCTTCGTCTTGCCGGTGGATCGAGTCTACCGCATTCGCACTGGCGAAGAAGACGAGGCTGCGGTGACCCCGGTGCGCTAGAGAATCTCTTCAGGTTTAAAGAAGAGCTGGATCTCCCGCTCGGCTTCCGCTAAGGAGGCCGAGCCGTGGATGACGTTCTCCTCCACGCTCAAAGCGAAATCTCCTCGGAGGGTTCCCGGTGCAGCATCTCGCGGGTGGGTGGCTCCCATAAGCTTGCGCAGCTCAGCGACCGCTCCCGGGGCCTCGAGGACCATCGCGACCACCGGTCCGGAGGTAATGAAGCGGACGAGCCCTTCAAAAAAGGGCTTCTCCCGGTGTTCTTGATAGTGCAAAGCGGCTAGCTCAGGGGAGATCTGAAGGAGCTTGAGCGCTCGAAGCCGAAAGCCCTTGTGCTCGAGGCGCTGAAGGATGGTGCCGGTGAGGCCCCGCCTCACCCCATCAGGCTTGATCATGCAGAAGGTACGTTCCATGGTTCAATCGAGGCAAAACCATCGAGGATGCGCGCGATGTGCCGAGCGGCGTTGAGAAAGTCTTTGAGGCGGATGTGCTCGTTGGGAGCGTGGGTTCGGTTATGGATCCCAAAGCCAACCCCAGCAGTGATCACTGGGATCGGCCCTAGAGCTTCCTGAAAGGCATAGGCAGGCGAGCTGCCTCCGTTCATGGGGTTGAGCCAGTAAGGTTTGCCGTAGACCTCCTCACCGGTGCGGCGAGCAAGCTCGACCAAGGGAGCCCGGGGATCTGAACGAAAGGGCTTCATCCAGTGGATGTTCCGAAGCTCTACCTCCTCTCCGAGTTGCTTCAAGTAGGCCTGGAGCTTGTCGAGGATCTCTTCGGGATCCTGGTCAGGGACCAGCCGGAAGTCGAGCTTGACCGAGGCCTGGGCAGGGATCACCGTTTTGCCTCCCTCGCCTTGGTAGCCGGCGCTGAGGCCCTGGATCGTACAGGTGGGCTCGAAGATGGCCTGTCGGAAGGAAGAACCGGTCCTCCCGCCGACGAACTGCTGGACCCCGAAGAGCTCTTTGAGATGGGCCTCCTTATCGGGGAGCTTCTCCAAGAGCTCGAGGTCGAGCGGTGAGATAGGGCGAACCCGATCGTAGAAGCCGGGAATCAGGATACGCTCTTGAGGGTCTTTCAACTTCCCCAAAAGCCAGACCAGCCGCCAGGCCGCATTGGGAAGGAGATGGGCGTTTCCCGAATGGGCATCCCGGCTGAGCGTGCGAAGGTGAAGCTCCAGGCTGAGAATGCCTCGCCCTCCTAAGGCGGTTCCGGGACGCTCCTCTTCGTCGATACCCCCCTCTTCCCAAAGCGCTCCCTGACAGCGAAGCAGCTCTGCTTGTTCCTTGGCGAAGCGGGCGATGTGGGGGCTGCCGATCTCCTCCTCTCCTTCCACGACAAAGACCACGCTGCAGGGAGGCTGACCTCCGTGGGCTGCGCGCACCGCATCGAGAGCGGCGAGCCGGGCAACGAGCTCTCCCTTATCATCCTTGGCTCCGCGAGCGTAGAACGACCCCTGCCGGAGGGTGGGCTCAAAGGGAGGAGATTCCCACAGTTCGAGGGGCTCGGGTGGTTGGACATCGTAGTGGTTGTAGAAAAGAAGGGTCCGTGGCGAGTCTCCTTGGGCCCGCCCGAGCAAGATTGGATTGCCATAGCCCTCGAAGCGCCTGACTTCCAGGCCATGCTGCTCCAAGAGCTGTTCCACCAGGTCGGCGCAGGGCTCGATTCCCTCCCTGCGAGCGGAGATGCTCGGCTGAGCGCACAGAGCGCGGAGCTCCTCGAGGTAGTGAGGAAGGCGCTCCTCCAAAAAGGCATCCATCTCGAAGAGTTTACTATAGCGAGCCTGCCGGACTACTGGATGAGGAGGGCGCTCCAAGGAGGTAAGGTCCCCGTGAGACAGGTTCCGCTCGCGCAGGAGCTGACTTCAAGGGGTGAGGTCCCGCCGAGAAGGTTCTCCGTGGGTCCTTGGGGAAGACCCGTTTCCGGGATGCCTCCTGAGACTAGGGTCGTCAGACTGACCGGATTCGAGGTGGCGTTGATTGCGACGATCAGGCTCGTTGTCCCGCTTCCCCTTTGGTAGATCAACACGTTGGGATCTTGGGCGGAAGGGACGAAGAGGGGGGTATAGCTCCCGGTCTCCAAAGCTGGTTGGCTGCTCCGGATCTTGTTGAGGGTCTGGAGCCAGGTGTAGTAGCCCTCGACACCGGCAGCCTCTCGTTGAGCAGTGGTCCAGAGGGTCATGGGGTTCCGGTTGGTATTGTTGGGCTCACCCATGGCGACCGCCTGGTAAGGATCGTAGGTTCCAGTCATCCCCGCTTCGTCCCCGTAGTAGATCATGGGGATCCCAGGCAGGGTATAGCTCAGCACCTCGGCGATTTCCCAACGCGGGAGCACCTGATCGGCAGGTACTCCGTTGTTGAGGAGCAAGCTCGTGAAGCGGGGAACGTCTTGGTCGTCGATGAAGTTGATCATCTCGTTGGGGTGGGCATCGAAGATGAGGTTTTGCTCGACGGCGTAGTTGACTGCGGCGAGGTTGGTGTAGCCGTAATAAGGGCTCTGGTTGGGAACCAACCCTGACTGCGTGATGGCAAAGTAAAGAGGGTAGTTCTCGGTGCTGTTAAAACCTACCTGGGGCTGGGTATAGCTGCCGTTGACCGAAGGGGAGCCGTTGAAGACCTCGGCAAACGCAAAGAGCTGGGGATCCTGGGCGCGGAGGACGCTCAGGTACTGCGACCAGAAGCTATCAGGTACATAGAGCGCGGCATCCAGCCGGATCCCATCGAGGCCGTAGGTGTTGAGCCAGTAGAGTGTGGAAGCGTCGAGGAGGCGCTGAACCTGAAGGTTGGCGAGGTTGAAACTCGGAAGCCCCTCCAAGGGGCAGTCGAGGGTAGGGTTGTAAGGGCCCGTATAGGGCTCACACAAGCCATTCACGGGAGAGATGTGATGGAACCAAAACGTCTGTAGGGCGCTGGGAGAGTTGTTGAGGATGAGCTGCCCCGAGGCAATCTCGCTCTCTTCCTGAGTGTAGAGGGGGTAGCCATAGCCCGCGTCGTGAACAACCTGCTCGAGGATCACCGCCAGGCCGTGTGCGTGGGCATCCTGCACGAGCTCTTGTAGGGTGGTCGGCCGGCCGAAGTGGGGATCAGGCATCTGGAAGCCCCAGGGCCAGTAGCCGTGGTACGGATAGTTGAGTAGGCCCTCAGGGTTATTCGTCGTTGGCCCCGGTTGGGGGGGGCCTTGAAGGTAAGCGGGGCTGAGCCAAAGTGCGCGAACCCCAAGCTTGTTGAAGTAGCCGTCGTTGATCCGATCGATGATCCCCTGAAAGTCCCCTCCGTACCAACCCATGGGATTGTTAGGTTGGGCGGGCTCGGTATCTCCCGGGCCGCCGTTGTCATTGGTGGGATTACCGTTATCGAAGCGGTCGATCATGATGTAGTAGATCGGCCGGGCGTGCCAGTTGACGTGGGCGAGGGGAGTGGGTTGAGGGGAGGTGGTGAGAGGGGGAGGGGAGCTCACTTGGCTGCAGCCAGCGAGCCCCAGGAGGAGAGGGAGGATCCAGATGCGGGACATCCGAGGCCTCAGGGATAGTAAAAGCTGAGCAAGTTTTGGAAGACGACGGCGTAGTTGGCGCCAGAGGAGCTATTGATCGTATTCCCGCCTGGGAAGACGGTGCCTGCGCCATAGTCGCCGCCGAAGATACCTCCGCTGAAGCCGATGGGGGTTCCGCTCGCTGGGGTGCCCCCGATCAGGCTCCAGGGGATCTCGGCGTTCAGGACGTATGTGTTGGTGCCTGTAGAGTAGTTATTGGTCAGGCTCAGACCGGAACCTGTGACCGAAAGATCGCTGGATGGTCCGATGATCGCCTGAAGGGCAGGTCCTCCTTGGAATCCGGCGAGGAGGAAATAGTTCGGTGCTGTGGTCTGGTAGGAGGCGAGCTCGGGATAGGGGTTGAGGCCGCTCAGCGAAGCGGTGGGGCCACCTGGGCCAAGAGAGATATAGACAAACAGGGTATTTCCGCTTTCAGCGTACTGCACGCCGATATAGAGGTTGTTCTGGTCGCCAGCGACGCAGACCTCGATGATGCTGTTGTTCGAGCCGAAGTAGGCGCCTGTCGTGCTCGTGGAGCAGCCCGAAGGAGGGAATTGGCTGAGCGAGGTGGCGCTCGGATTGAAGGTTCCGGTGAAGGTGGGCAAGGCGGCGGCGGTACCTAACAAGGTCGCAGAGGCTGTGAACTGATCCCCGGCGTTGTGGTCGGGCCCCATACCGGTCACGGTTGCGGTCACGGTGGCCGACTGACTTCCGCTCAGGCTGGCCGTGACGGTCTGGCTCGTCTCCTGGCTTAAGGTGGCCGCGCCTTGAGGGTTGACGGAGTAGGTGACGGCGTAGTTGGGTCCCCAGGGGCCTGTGGGGGGAATGGGCTCTCCCGCTGCGTTGAGCACGCTGAGGCTGAGCGGCACCGGCGCTCCCGGACTGAAAGGAGGGGTGAGGTTGGTCGGCAAGCTCAGTGTGACCTGCTCGATCACGGGCTGGACCTGGGGTTGAGCGGTGGTGGGGCCGTTCAGCATGACGGCCTCACTTCCCCAGGCGAGCTCGTCTCCTTGGCCATCTTGGGCAGACTCGATGACCGTGTAGCTGCCTGCGGGTAGGTAGACCACCTCCTGGGGATGCGTGGAGGTGAGAGGAGGTAGAGGGGCGAGGTTGGGCGCCTCTTGGCCCTCGCTATTGAAGGTCAAGACCTGGCCGCTGGCGTTCTCAACGACGGGGAGGACCTGGGTGATGTGACCGAGCTCTGGAGCGTTGGCGAAGTTGAAGGCCAGAGTAAGGGGAACAGTGGGTCCGGAGGTAGGGGGAGGTTGGCTGCACCCGGCCAACAGAAGGGCGCCAAAGAGAGTAATGTAGGAAGGATACCTCATGAAACCTCCTTATTCATAGAGGACATCGGCGGAGAGGGGAGCGAGGGGTAGGGTTCCGCTGAGACCGCTGGCGATGGGAAGGGTTCCTGCTTGCTGATTGTTGACGACTAGGTTCCAACTCCCAGGGGGAAGTTGGACGACTGCCGGCGAAGTCGAGCCATTGTAGTAGACCAAGATCTGGTTCCAGCTATCCCCCACTGCAGCCCCGTTGATCGTAAATCCCACCACGTGGGGGGGGAGATTGCTGAGGAAATGGAGATTGGCCTGGACCTCGGTTCCGGTGTTGAGCTGGAAGGCGGGATGGGCGAGGCGCAGGTGGATGAGCCCGGCCCAATAGGCGTTGAGCTGGGCAAAGGCGCTGACCCGGGACCATCTCATCTCGTTGATCCCATCTCCTGCGTTGTAGCTGTTGCAGTTGCCCTGCTTGCTGCTCGCGAATTCAGTTCCCTCGCTGAGGAAGGCGATGCCTTGAGAGGTCATCAAGATGGCACCGGCAAACTCCTGGGCATCGATTTTTTGCGCAGTGCTCCAGAAGGGCTCTGCGGCGCTGATTCGGTCCCAGAGGGTACAGTTGTCGTGGTCCTCGACATAGTTGACCACCTCACCCGGGTTGGCGGTGAAGTCGAAGCCGCCGGTGGGGTAACTCAGCAGGCTTCCCGTGACTCCCGCTTCGATCTCCGCCTTGTTTCCCGGCGCTCCTTCGATATAGCCCGGCGCGCTGATGTTGAAGACGCTGCCCGCCAAAGCATCGCGGAAATAGGGGTTGAAGAAGCCGATCCGAAGGCCCTCCTGCTGGCCGTATGTGAAGGAGGCGGGGCCGTTGGCGGCGTAGGGCTCTCCATAGAGAAGAATGTGGGGGTCCACCGAGGTAAGGACGCTCACGATGTCCTCAACCGTGGTGGGGTCAAAGGTGCCGAGCAGATCGAAGCGGAATCCATTGATGTGGTACTCCTGAACCCAATAGAGGAGGGATTGGAGAATGAATTGGCGGACCATGGTATTGCCGGTCGCTAGGGTATTTCCGGTGCCGGTCTCGTCGATGAGGTTCCCCTCGAGATCGGTCAGGTGATAGTAATAGGGAACCGTAGCTCGGAAGGGAGAATTGGAGCCTGGCCCGGCGAAGTAGGTGTGGTTGTAGACCACATCCATGATGACCCCGATGCCCACCTCATGGAGACCCAAGATCATCTGCTTGACTTCTTCGATCGTCTGGGCTGGGTTGTTGGGATCAGTCGAGTAGTAGGGGGCCGGAACGTTGTACAAAAAGGGGTTGTACCCCCAGTTGTAACTCGAGAAAGGAACGTTCCAGTAATCGAAGATGGGCATGAGCTCCACCATGTTGACTCCCAGCTGAAGGAGGTGGCCAAGAGCGGTGGGCTCTCCCTGGTTCGCTCCGGTCTGGATCACTCCTAGGTAAGTGCCCTGGTCAGCGGAAGGGATGTTGGAGCTTGGATCGATGGTGAAGTCTCGAACGTCGAGCTCGTAGACCACCGCCTGAGTGCGGTGAGGAAGCTCTTGGTAAGGATCCTGGTTCCATCCTGGGGGATCAGTCGCTGCGAGATCGACGACCTCAGACTTGGAATTATCCGCTGAAGCTGCGATCGAGTACGGATCGACGGTGGTCACGGTCTTGCCATAGCGGGTCAGGCTGTAGAGATAGTAGACCCCATTGAGGTTGCCGGCCACGCTGACCTGCCAGACACCGTGGCCTTGAGGGCTCATTGGATAGGTTGCGTAAGGAGTCGTTGCGCTGGGGCTGGAGAAGAGCTCAAGGCTCACAGCGGTGCTGGGGGGAGACCAGACCCGGAACGTGGTGCTGGTCGGTGAGTAGATGGGCCCAAGTTGACCTCCGTAGAAAAAGTCCGGGTTGTTCAGGACATCGCGTGCATAGATGATTGAGGGTTGATACCCGGCCACCGAGATCGCGAGCGACTGGTTGATTTGAGCAGGGTTCAGCGGGTTTTTGAGCGTGACATCGAGGACGTTGGGGTCGGTGGGGTCAGGGGCTGCGCTGGCTACCGGAAGGCTGACCCCATCTGCGGTCACACTCACCTGGCTGGGGGTGACGGAGGGATCGGGAACCGTGAGGGTGGCGTGGATCAGGTTCAAGCTATCGAGGAAGGCAATGCGGACGCGGTTCTCCAGGACGCTGGCAGGAGGTGGGGAGGTATAGAAGCTCGGTTGGCCCTCCAAGACCCAGATCTCGGCAACTCCTGAACTTCCAATATTGACGTAGCGGTTCTCGGCCACGTCCTTAGCCGCCCAAGGGTTGGAGGGCGTAGAGAGGCGGATGATGAAACCAAGTTGGGTATAGACCTCTTGGAACTTGATGATGGCAACCTCCCCGAAGTTGTCTGAGGAGGTAAAGGGGTAGCTCGCCCCATTGAGGCTGACCGGCTGGTTTGGCCAGACCCAGAGGTTCCAGCCACTATAGTTGTGGTCGTAGCGGTAGTAGTGGACGATGAGGACGGTTTTGGCGCCGAAATCTGCGGCGGTTTTTCCGCTCGAGAGGCTTGGGAAAGGGGAGGAAGGAGGAGCAGGAGAAGGAGGTCGTACCAGCTGACCGCATCCCGTGAGGGCGATCAACAGAGTAATCCCAATCCAAATGAGCGAGCTTTTCATTGTGGCTCCCGGATGGAAGTACTTCCAATACCTTAACAAGAGATGAGATTTCAAGTCAAGATCTCACGTCTTAAGCTTTGACGCCGCCCATGGCCATGCCTTGAAGAAGCTGTTTTTGCAGTGAGAGATAGAGGACGAGGAGAGGAAGGCTGGCCAGCGTGGCTCCGGCCGCAAAGAGGCTCCAGTTGATGTATCCACCCCCTTGGCCTTGGCTGAGGGTGTAGAGGCCGACGGCCACCGTATAGGTTTTGGGGTTTTGCAGGACAACGCTCGCGAGCATGAACTCATTCCATGAGCTCATCAGCGACCAGATGAAGAGCACGACGAGCATGGGCCGTGACAAGGGGAGGTTGATCCGCCAGAAGATCTGCCAGGTCGTGGCCCCATCGACTTTGGCCGCTTCGTCGATTTCGCGCGGGATGCCGTCCATGAACGCTTTGAGCATCCAGATCGAAAAGGCCGAGGTTCCGGAGTAGACCAGGATGAGGCCCAGCAGAGTTCCTGAGAGATTGGTGATGATGAGCAGGTAATAGATCGCCGCCAAGGACATGCCCGCTGGAAACAGCTGGGCGATGAAGACTGCTTGAAGGCCCCAGGAGCTACCCCAAAAGCGCAGCCTGGAGAAGGCAAACGCCGAGGAAGCGGTGATGAAGAGGTTGATCAGCCCGGCGGAGACGGCCACCAGAATGGTATTGAGAACCCAGCGGGGGAATTCAGAGTGCTGGAGAAGCTCTTGGTAATTGCTGAGGCTGAGCGACTTGGGAATCAGCTGGCCAAGGTAGATCGAGCCGCCCGGTTGCATCGAGGCGAGCACCATGTAGACGACCGGCGCGATGGTGAGCAGGCTGGCGATGATGAGCACTAGGTGAAGCCACAGCAAGCCGCCCCCTCTCCGCCTTCTGGGAGTCCGGGTGCTTGCAGGAGCCAGGGATTCTTGGCGGACCATCATCCCCTCCTCGGGTTGCTGAAGACGCCAAAGAGGCGCATTTGGATCAGGGTGAAGGTGCCCACGATGAGGAAGAGGATCACCCCAGTTGCGGAGGCCAGATCGTAGCGGTAGTAGTTCTTAGTCAGATTATAGATAAAGCTCGCGAGCACGTCGGTGTGGCCAGCAAACTGGCTGGTGAGCCGGGGTGGGCCGCCTCCGGTGAGGAGGTAGATGACCCCGAAGTTGTTCAGGTTATAGCCAAAGGTCCCGAGGAGCAGGGGAAACGAGAACTGAAGGAGAAGGGGCAGGGTGATGTAGCGGTGTTGCTGGAGCGTGGTGGCCCCATCGAGCTGGGCAGCTTCGTAGAGATCGGTGGAAATGGACTGGAGAGCGCCGAGGAGTGAGACCATGAAGAAGGGAAAGCCCAGCCAAAAATTGACGAGCAGGATCGCAATGTAGGCCTGGGGAACGCTGGTCAACCAAGGGATCTTGGGGAGCCCGAGATGGTGGAGGATCAGGTCAAGAGCTCCGAACGTGTGATTGAGGATGCCGCTCCAGACCAGGATCGTCACTGTGGAGGGGAGAGCCCAGGGAATGATGAGGAGGCTTCGGTAGAGACCGCCGCTCCAGCCCAGCTTGCGGTTGTTGAGGAGCAGGGCGAGGATGAAGCCCCCGATGTAGTTCAAAAGAGAGGTGAGGATCGCGAAGAGGAAGGTCCAGAGGAGAACTGGCAAGAAGGTTGAGGCCCAGGGTCCAGCAAACAGGGCGACGAAGTTGGCGAAGCCGACGAAGTGATAGTTGAGCAGATGGTAGACATCGTAGTTGGTGAACGCGATCCAGATCGTGTAGGCGATGGGAAGAAAGCTCAAAAGAGAAAGCCCGACGAGGGCTGGGAGGACATACCAGAAAGCGACCCGCCCCTCCGAGGGGCGGCGTGTTGCGCGGACAAGGCTCATCTCCCACCTCAAAGACAAAGGAGGTGGGGAGGTCCCCACCTCCAACAAGGGCTTAGTGCTGGGTGGCGATTCCGACCTCGATCTGCTTGACGACGATCTGAGCAGCTTGCTCTGGGGTCACCTTGCCCTGGATGAGCTCGCTCAGGATGTTCCCTTCGGGTGTCCAGACCGCATTCATGGCCGGGATGTTCGGCATTGCCTGGGCGGTGGCGAACTGCTTCACAAAAGGCTCGACCAGAGGATTCTGGGTGACCTGGAGCGTCTTTTGGAAGCCGATCTCAGCTGGGATGCGGTGGCCGGCCTTGAGAAGGGCCAGGGGCGTGTGGACGACGAGGTAGTGGAGGAGGGAGAAGGCCATTTGCTGGTTGTGGCTGAAGCGGCTCACGAAGGCCACCTGGTAACCCGAGAACGGAGCCGAGGGGGAGGGTAGAGGAGCGATCCCAAAGTCGATGTGGGCTTGCTGCACGGAGCTGATCCCCCAGGGCCCGGTGATCGTCATGCCGAGCTGCCCAGCGTCGAAGCGAGCCATCGCGATGTTGTAGTTGACGTCAGAGGGCATCAGGTGATCCTTGGTCACCAGATCCTGGATGAAGGTGTAGGCGCGGATGGCCCCTGCATTGCCCAGGCCGATCTGGTTGGCTTCATAGCCGTGCGGGCCAATCTTGAAGACATAGCCCCCCATGCCGTGGATGATCGCGTAGGTGTAGTAGAAGTTGGTGATGTCGTACATGAAGCCGTGGTAAGCTCCGTACTTCTGGTCCAGGGCCTTGGCTATGGCCACGAGCTGATCCCAGGTCTTGGGCGGTGTGGGAACCAGCTTTTTGTTATAGAACAGGGCATAGGTCTCTTCAGCCAGGGGAACCGAGTAGAGGGTACCGTTAAAGCTGCAGGCGTTGAGCGCATCTTTGCTATAGTCGCTGGGATCGATGAAGCCAGCTGGAAGCGGTTCCACCAAACCTGCGGCGTAGAAGGGGCCCACGTTGTTATGGGGGAGACCGAAGATGATGTCAGGGCCTTTTCCGGTGGGGGCAGCGGTTAAGAATTCGTTGAAGTTGCTTCCCGGCTGGAGCTCGACACTCACCGTAGCGCCGTGAGCTTGAGCCCAGCGGTTTGCGTATTCCTGGACGACGTTCACCTCCGGCGGGGTCAGGTAGGACCAGATCGTGAGGTGAACGGAAGCTGCCTGTCCGATTCCGGCCAGAAGAGCCCCCAAGAGAATCCCAAAGGTCGTCTGCTTCATGTTGAACCTCGCTTTCAAGAGCTATCCTAGGCTCATGGCTTGATGTGAAGGATGAGAAAAGGAGCATGTCTTCGTTTGCACTCAGGTGAAACTAGAGGCATATAGAACAGCAAAGGGGAGCGGAAGCTGGGAGGGAAGGGGCGCAGTGTGGACTCCGGTGAGGAGGTCTTCCCAAAGGGGAGGCCAGTCCGGCAAACGAGGCAAGCTGAGCTCGCCGTAGCCGCCGGAGGCTTCGAGATGGGCGGGGAAGCGGGGAACCCAGACCAGAAGGCGCTCGCTCTCATGCTCTCGTATGAAGGCGAAGAGGTGCTCGGGGGTCTCGAGGGGTCGGTAGCTGCCCGAGAAGAGATGGGGATGTTCCCTGCGGAAGCGAAGCAGGCGGGCCATCACGTAAAGCTTGAGTTTGGGTTCACGGGCGGCATACCAGGCAGCCACTCGTTCCACTTGGGGTTGGCGGAGGTCGTCCTCGAGATCGAGAAGCAGCTTGGCGCGAAGTTCGAAGTCTACCGGCTGCCGGTTGTCGGGGTCAACGAGCGAGAGGTCCAGGAGCTCGGTCCCTTGATAGAAGTCAGGAATTCCCGGCGTGGTGAGCTTGAGGAGCAGTTGGCTCAGACTGTTGGTGAAGCCGTGCCGGGCCATGAGGTGAGCGAGGCCGAGGAGTTGAGGGAGGTTAGGTTCTTGGAGCATTCCCCGCACGAAGCGCTCCAGGTCACGCTCATAGTCCGGGTTGGGTTGGAGCCAGCTGGTATGGAGTTTAGCCTCACGGGCTGCTTTGACCATGTAAGCGACCAGGCGCTCTTCCAAATCAGGGGCTCCCCAAAGAGCGAGGAGGGTCTGGGCGAAGAGGTATTCATCGCCTGCTGAGGGTCCGTGAGGTCCTCGGTGTTTGCACGCCAGGCGGGAGAGTGAGCTCAGGGTTCTTCCCCAGGCCTCAGGAAGTTCGGCTAGGACTAAGAGGCGAGCCCGGGTATCCTCTCCCCGCTTGTGATCGTGGGTTGCGGTGGCCAGAAGGTTATTGGGCCTCCTGAACGCCCGGTAGCGGGCCCGGGCGTGAAACGCTTGGGGAGAAAGACCGAAACGCTCGGGATCTCCTCCCACCTCGCAGAGAGCACTTAGGCGGGCATAGCGGTAGAAGGCGGTGTCCTCAAGGCCTTTGGCGGCCACGGGAGCGGTGTACTGCTGAAAGCGTCCTGTCCAGGCTTGGCCTTCGGCCGCGAGGTCACTTCGGAGACGGCCTAGGAGCACTTGAGCGATGAAACCATAGACGGACGGCTCGCTGGCTGGGTTGCGGGCAAGGGCCTGACGTAAGACTTCCTGGAGCAGGGCCTGGGCGGTCTCGAGCTCTTCGGGAAGATAGGTTCGGTAGCGAGGGAACACGGCGATCAGCTCACTGAGCGCTTCGCGAATCCCCTCTAAGGTATAGTCCCGGGTATGGTAGTCCGCCTCGCTCAGGCGATCGAGGCTGTAGGCGAGCCGAAAGAGCTCGCCGGAGAGGCTCGTCCGCATGACCAGTTGACGGGAGCTGTAGGCCTCTTCCGCATAGCTCGCTCCTCCGACGAAGCGCCGGTAGAGCCGATCGAGGGGGATCTCGCCTCGTGGATCGAGCAGAAGACCCATGACGTCGTTGAGAAACTCATACCCCGTGGTGCCTTCGACCTCCCAGGACTCAGGGAGGATTTCTCCCGGAGCTAAGATCTTCTCGACCCAAATCCGAGAAGCCCCCAAAGCCCGCAGCTGCTTGAGGTAGCCCGCTGGGTCGAAGAGGCCATCGAGATGGTCGATGCGCACCCCTTCGACCCCTAAGGCGAGGAGTTCCCCTAGGAGCCTGTGGGTGACCCAAAAGACCTCGGGAACCTCCATGCGAAGGGCGACGAGGTCGTTGATATCGAAGAAGCGTCGGTAGTTGATCTCGTCGCCCGCCGTCTTCCAGTAGGCAAGACGCCAGTACTGGCGTTCAAGCAGCTGGTGGAGGGCGGGTCCTTGAACGCTTTGGAGAAGCTCGGGGGGGACCTGGGCCACCAGGGCTTCGAGGCGAGGTCGGAGCGCTTCGGCTTGCTCCCGGTCGGAAGGGGTTAGGGCAGCATAGACCTCGGAGAGGGCTTTGAGTTCCCAGTAGATCTCTTGGCGCTCGAGGGAGCTGAGGAATTCCTGAAACAGGAGAGGATAGCTCAAGGGGGTCAGGGGGATACGATGATCGTAGTAGGCGATCAAAAAGCGGCCTGCTTCAAAACCCAGCTGGAGCTCACCCCGATCCAGGGCTTCCCCATAAGGGGCCCCCAACTGAGGAAGAAGGATCTTATCCTCTAACTCGGGCTTGAGGGGGTGCCAGTCGATGTCGAAGAAGGAGCTATAGGGTGAGTAGGGTCCATAGGTCAGCACATCCTGCCAGAGTGGGTTGGCGTACCCTACCGCCATGTGGTTGGGGACGAAGTCGAGGATGAGCCCCAGGCCCAGCGCTTTAGCCTCGTTGAGCAGGTTCAAAAACTCCTCTCGTCCTCCGAGCTCCTGGCGGATTTGGTTGTGATCGGTGACATCGTAGCCGTGCAGGCTTCCTGGGCGGGCTTCGGTGATGGGAGAGAGGTAGAGGTGGCTGATGCCCAGGCGCTGGAAGTAGGGAAGGAGCGAGCGAACCTCGGCAAAACCAAACGTGGGGGTGAGTTGAAGGCGATATGTGGCTCTCATGCGTGAACGAGCAAGGCTCCAGCCCGCTGCCAGCGGATGCTTACCCCAAGCTCGGGTGGCTGGGGCTTGGAAGTGTAGTCGGGCTCCTCGCTATGCCATACCACCCGCCCCGGAGGGGCTGGAAGCTCTTGAGAGCTGAAGCTGACGACTAAGGTCAGGTCGCCGCGCTTGAGATAGAGGCTGCTCGGAGTCGGCGACCATGCCTGACCTGGACCTTTGATGAGCTTGCGCCAGGCCAGGAGGTCCTGGACTGCTCGGAGCAGGCCAGCGCGTTCCGGCTCGAGGAGCTCGGACCAGCGGAGCTTGCTCTGGAAGAACGTCTCGGGATCCTGCGGGTCGGCAGGGGAGAAGCCAAAAGCGCGAAACTCCTCATTGCGACCTCGCCGTACCGCCTCGCCGAGCTCACCGGAGAGGTCGCTGAAGAAGTGGAAGGGGCTTTGGGTCCCCCACTCTTGACCCATGAAGAGTAGGGGAGTTTGGGGGGCGAGGAGCAGAAGGGCGTGGAGGGCCCGCCAGACCTCGGGTGGCAGGTCGAGCCGGTCGCCGTGGGGGCGGTTGCCGACCTGGTCGTGATTTTGAAGACAGATGACGAAACGATGTTGAGGAATTCCCTGGGTTGGGGTACCTCGCGGGCGGCCGAGGTGGGGGGAGATTTGGCCAGTGTAGAGCCAGCCTTGATTGAGGGCTTGGGCAACTTCCTGGAGGGTGCCCTGGACATCTTGGTAGTAGCCGCGATCTTCTTGAGTGAGGAACCGATGGAGAGCGTGGTGTAGGTCATCGGCCCAGACCCCGTCGAGACCGATCTCCTCTGGTCGGATCAGACGATCGAGGTTCCGCTCATCCTCGGCGATGAGGATCCGGCGGGGCCCGGGGAGCTCGCGCACCCGCTCGACCAGCTCTTTGAGGAAGATCTCGCCGTAGACCGGCGGATAGGCATGGGTGGCATCCAGCCGTAGGCCGTCCAGGTGGTACTCGCTGAGCCAGTAAAGAGCGTTTTCGAGGAAGAACGCCCGGACCTGGGGGTCCTCGAAGCGCATCGCCCGTCCCCAAGGGGTGGGCTGGTCGCTCAGGAGTTGGGGGGCCCAGGCAACCGCATAGGCCCCCTCGGGGCCAAAGTGGTTGTAGACCACATCGAGGATCACCCCAAGGCCCAAAGCGTGGGCGGTATTGACGAGCGCTTGAAGGTCTTGGGGACGTCCGTAGCCTCGGCTTGGCGCGAAGAGCGCCGCGGGATCATAACCCCAGCCCCAACGTCCAGGAAATTCGCTCACCGGCATGAGCTCGATGGCTGAGACTCCTAGGCTCTTGAGGTAGGGCAGGCGCATCTGGAGGGCACGAAACGTTCCTTCCTGCGTGAAGGTCCCGACGTGAAGCTCGTAGAGGCTGAGCTCCTGACCGTCGAGACCGGGCCAGCCCTCATCAGTCCAGGGGTAGCGGAGATCGACAACCTCTGAAGGGCCGTGGACCCCCTCGGGTTGAAAGCGCGAGGCGGGGTCGGGCCATAAGGACCGACCCTGGTAGCGGTAGCGAAGGCCTGGCCGGCCCTCAGGGAGCACGACCTCCCAGAAGTTGCCCTGTCGCTCCATGGGTCGGCGAAGTCCCGAGGCCAAGACCAGCTCGACTTGCGAGTCTTGAGGGGCCCAAAGGCGAAAATGGACTCCCTCCCCTTCGAGCCACGCCCCCAAGGTGGGCCGAAAGGTGCTTGGCATGTTCTTAGGATAACGTGCCTATGTCTCTGGAGCTTTTTCCATTCTCCCGGTCAACCAGTAGAGGATGCGCTCAGCTACGTTCTCCAGGTGATCGCCAAGGCGCTCATAGCTTCGGGCAATTCGCATGAGGGTGAGGGTCCGCGAAATCGTTCGAGGGTCCTCGAGGACGTAGGTGAGTAACGAGCGGCTCACCTCTTCGTAGAGGGCATCGACCTCATCGTCCTGTTTGAGGACCTCCTCGGCGGCCTCGCGGCTTCGCTCGGCTAGGGCTTTGGAGAGGAGATCGAGCATGTTCATGAGTCGCCGACCCATCTCGGGAAGCGAGACATAGTGATTGAGGGGGGGCTCTTGGGCAAGAGCGATGGTGTCCTCAGCGACATGAGCGGCATAGTCTCCTGCCCGCTCGAGATCGGTGAGCGCCTTGAGTTCGGTAAAGATGAAGCGGAGATCTGAGGCGACGGGAGACTGACGGGCGAGGAGTGCGACCACCTCTCCTTCCACCTTGAGCTCGAGCTCGTCGACAGCTCGATCCATCGTGAGAACCTGGCGGGCCAAATTGGGGTCTTGCTCGCTAAGGGCTGCGGTGGCCTTCTCGGTCATCTCGCGGACCAGTGAGATCATCCGGATGCTCTCCTCGGTGAGATGGTTGAGTTCACGGTCTAAACTCTCGCGCATCGTGATCCCTTTCCCCTTCGGGAAGCGTGAAGCCAAAGGCATTAGCCTCTGGCAACCTCCGCCCATAGGCTTGGCCTCCCCAACTGGCTGCCAGCCGACGCACGAGGGCCAAGCCCAGCCCGCTGCCTCGGATATGGGCGGCGTGCGTGCCTCGCTGTCCGGGCTGGAAGAGCAGTTCGTAGGCTTCTAAAGGGGCTCCTCCATCCTGGACCTCCAGCCAGATCCCTTCGTGAGCGGGGATCCCAGGTTCAGGGAGCCTTCCGCTGACCACCTTGATGGCCCCTCCCGGCCCGTACTTGAGGGCGTTTTCCAGGAGGTTGAGGAGGGCTTGATAGACCCCATCCGGGTTGGCGCGCACCGTGTGGGTGGCCTGCCAATCGATCCAGGCCGAGCGCTCAGCCAGCTGGTTGGCCAAGAAGCGCTCAAGGCGAGGTCGGAGCTCTTCGAGGGAGAAGGTCCTTGCCTGGCCTGGCATCTTTGTGAGGGGAAGGTCCTCGACGAGCCGTTTGAGCCGATGGGCTTCTTGCTCGAGCAAGCCAAGCGCTTCGCGCATCTCCTTTTCGGGAAGCCCGTTCTTTAAAGCTTCGAGAAGGGCGATCATCCCAGCCACTGGCGTGCGAAACTCGTGCGCAAGGACTCGGCTGGCCTCCTCCAGGGCGATGAGACGGGAACGCTCCTCGGTTTGATCCAGCAGGAGGAGCACCCCAGGTTCAGCCCGCACCGAGAGGGTGCGGCCTCGGATTTCGAAGATCCCACTTCCGCAGGAGTGGCAAAGGGCTTCAAGGCGGTGATCCCGAAGGGCGAGGAGCAAAGGTCGCCCCATGACCCGGTCCCGCTCGACTCCGAGCAGCTGGGCTGCGCTGGGGTTCAGGTAAAGAACCCGATCTTCTCGGAACTCTCGCTCGGTTCCGTAGATGACCACCCCTTCCCGAGCGACCTCCCAGGCTACCAACAGACCGGAATCGATGGCCGGCATGGATCGGCTCAGGCCAAAGCCTCCTCCCGGAAGCGATAACCTACCCCGCGCACCGTCTCGAGGAAGCGGGGAGCATGGGCCGATTCGCCCAACTTTTCGCGGAGTTGGGCGATGTGTTGGTCGACGGTGCGAGCGGTGCCCAAGAATTCGCTCCCCCAGACTCGTTCCAGAAGCTCTTCCCGGGTATAGACGCGGCCAGGGTGGCGAGCTAGGAAGACCAGGAGATCGAACTCCCGTCGGGTGAGATCCAGGATTCGCTCGCCGAGTTGAGCCTGGTGCCGCTCGAGGTCGAGGGCAAGCTCTCCCCGCTCGAGGCGCCCGCTTTTTCCGCTCCGGCGGAGCAGGCCCTGGATGCGGGCCAGGAGCTCTCCCATGGAGAAGGGCTTGGTGACATAGTCGTCGGCCCCCCGAGTGAGGCCCTCGATGCGATCCCGCTCACCAGAGCGGGCCGTGAGCATGAGCACCGGGAGGTGCTCGAAGCGGCTATCCCGCCGAAGCCGCTCAAGGAGCTTCACCCCTGGTTCATCGGGAAGCATCCAGTCGAGCAGAAGGAGATCGGCGTGCTGCAACAGCTCCCAACCCTCGCGGGCCGTTGAGGCTTCCAGGACCTGATGTCCTGCCTGGCTGAGCGAGAGGCGAAGGCCCATACGGACCGCAGGCTCGTCCTCGATGAGGAGCAATCGTGTCATCAACTCATTGTAGCTGAGGAGCAGTCAGCTGCCTGTCAGCTCGCTTGTCGAGGTGGACGGTCATCTGGATGAACCTTTCTCATCTGATGGACTCCTCGGGGTGTCAAGCTGGGAGTTATGCGGTTTGCCCACCTCCATCAGCACACCCAGTACAGCCTCCTCGATGGGGCGGCTCGCCTTGACGATCTTCTTCGCTGGGTCAAGCAGGTCTCTCCCGAACAGCCCGCCTTGGCCATGACCGATCATGGGAACCTCTTCGGCGCGGCGGAGTTTTACAGAAAGGCGACTGCCTTGGGGGTACAGCCCATCCTGGGCTATGAGGCCTACGTGGCGGCTGAGAGTCGCTTCGATCGCAAATTGGGTAAGGGCTTAGATGGAGGATACTTTCATCTCACCCTGCTCGCCATGAACTTGGAGGGCTACCAGAACCTCTGCCGGTTGGCGAGTCTCGCTTATCTGGAGGGGTTCTACCAGAAACCGAGAATCGATCGGGAGCTGCTTCGGGAATACCATCAGGGCATCATCGCCCTATCGGGGTGTTTGGGGGCTGAAATCCCCCAGTTCATTCTGCAGGATCGCATTGATCTGGCCGAAGAGCGCCTCAACGAGTATCTTTCTATTTTTAAAGACCGCTACTTCATCGAGATTCAAAACCACGGCCTGCCTGAGGAGCGCAAGGTCAACCAGGTGCTCAAAGAGTTTGCCCGTCGCTATGGCCTTGGCCTGGTGGCCACCAATGACGGCCACTATGTGCGCAAAGAGGATGCCGAGGCGCATGCTGTGGTCCTTGCCGTCCAGAGCAAGAGCACTTGGGAAGATCCGGGGCGCTGGAAGTTTCCCTGCGACGAGTTCTACGTCAAAACCCCTGAGGAGATGCGGGCCGCTCTGCCTCCTGAGGAGTGGGGCGATGAGCCATTTGACAACACCATGGAGCTGGCGCGCCGCTGTCAGGTCGACCTCCCGGTCGGCGAGCGGATGGTCTACCGGGTCCCCCGTTTTCCTCTTCCGGAAGAGCGCACCGAAGAGGTCTACCTGCGTGAGCTGACGCTCAAGGGCCTTCTTGAGCGCTATCCCGGGCAAGTCCGCCCTGAGCTCTACCGAGCGCTGCTCCAGGAGCCCGACCTTCCAGAAGATGAGCTGCCTCTGGCCTTGGCCCGAGCTGACCTCAAGGCCCTTCGTCAGCGCTTGCCAAATCCGGAGGAGATGGGGGATTGGGATGGCCCTAAGATCCTCGCCCGCGCTCTATATGAGCTCTCGGTCATCGAGGAGATGGGATTTCCAGGCTATCTCCTCATCGTTCAGGACTTCATCAACTGGGCCAAGAACCAGGGCATTCGGGTAGGCCCCGGCCGGGGCTCAGCGGCGGGGAGCCTGGTCGCTTATGCGACCCGGATCACAAACATCGATCCTTTGCGCTTCAACCTCCTCTTTGAGCGCTTTCTCAACCCTGCGCGGGTCTCGATGCCCGACATCGACACCGACTTTTCCGATACCCGGCGGAGCGAGGTCATCGACTATGTGCGCCAGCGTTATGGGGATGAGAACGTCGCTCAGATCGGGACCTTCGGCACCTTAGCTTCCAAAGCGGCGATCAAGGATGCTGCCCGGGTCTTCGGCCTACCGGTCAAGCGGGCTGAGGAGCTCGCCAAGTTGGTCCCAGTGGTCTTTGGGAAGCCGATGCCCCTCGAGAAGGCGATCGAGACGATCCCCGACCTGAGGGCTGAGATGGAGCGGGATCCCTTGGTCCGAAGGGTCCTCGAGGTCGCTCGCCGCATCGAGGGGCTCTCCCGGCAGTCGAGCGTTCACGCGGCAGGGGTGGTCATCGCCGACCAGCCTCTTAGGGACTGGGTCCCCCTCATGCGCTCGGGAGATTCGCCGGCGAAGGTGACCCAATACGACATGAGCAGCGTGGAGGCTCTGGGCTTTCTCAAGATGGACTTCTTGGGCTTGCGCACCCTTTCGTTCCTCGAAGAGTGCCAGCGGATCATTCGGGAGTCTCGCGGGATTGAGATCGACTATGACCGTATTCCTTTCGACGATCCGGCGACCTTTGAGCTTTTGGGACGAGGGGAGACGAAGGGGGTCTTTCAGCTTGAGGGAGCGGGGATGATTCAGACCATGAGGGCCCTCAAACCGCGGCGGATCGAGGACCTCATCGCCCTCACCTCCTTGTACCGCCCCGGTCCCATGGAGCACATCCCCACCTATATCCGCCGCCATCATGGCCTCGAGCCGGTCACCTACGAGGAATTTCCCCATGCGAAGAGCTATTTAGAGCCCATTCTGGCTGAGACCTACGGGATTCCCGTCTACCAAGAGCAGGTCATGCGCATCGCTTCCGCAGTGGCTGGCTACTCCTTAGGAGAAGCCGACCTGTTGCGCCGGGCTATGGGCAAGAAAAAGGTGGAGGAGATGCTCCGCCATCGCACGAAGTTTCGCTCGGGGGCTGAGGCGCGAGGAATTCCTGCCGAGGAGGCCGATCGGCTCTTCGATATGCTGGAGAACTTCGCCAACTACGGCTTTAACAAGAGCCATGCGGCAGCTTATTCGGTCCTCTCATACCAGACCGCGTACACCAAAGCTCATTATCCAGTCGAATTCATGGCTGCCCTTCTGACCGTGGAGCGCCATGATTCCGACAAGGTTGCCGAGTACATCCGAGATGCGCGCAGCATGGGGATTGAGGTGCTGCCTCCTGACATCAACCGCTCGGCCTTTGACTTTCGGGTCTTGGGCAATGCGATCCTCTTTGGTCTTTCGGCGGTTAAAAACGTCGGCGAGGGGGTGGCTCAGGCGATCCTGGCTGAGCGAGAGCGGGGAGGCCCGTTTCGGAGTCTCGCTGATTTCTTACGCCGCGTGGAGGCCGCTGCCAATCGGCGGCCCGTGGAATTTCTCATCAAATCGGGGGCCTTCGATGCTTTTGGAGAGCGAGGTGCTTTGCTGGCGAGCCTCGATGCCCTCTTGAAGTGGTCTCAGGCCGAGCGGGAGAGGGCGGGCTCTGGGCTTCTCGGGCTTTTTGAGGAGGCCAGCGAACCTTCCTTGCTCGCCGTTCCTCCTCTGGATGAGCTCACCCAGCTCCGCTTTGAGAAGGAGGCGTTGGGGATCTATGTCACCGGCCATCCCCTCTACCGGTTCCCCTTGTTTCGTCGGATCGCAAGCTGCACATTGAGCGAGCTTCCCGAGCTTGCGGAAACGGGAAAACAGCGCCTTTTGTTGGCCGGAATGATCGAGGGGATCGTCCGCAAGCCCACCCGTTCTGGGGGGATGATGGCCCGCTTCACGCTGGCTGACGAGACGGGAGCGCGAGAAGCTTTGGTCTTCGGAAAGGCGTACGAGCGGATCTCGCCTCGCCTTGCTGAAGATCTCTTGGCCTTGGTGGTTGTCGATGTCGAACGAGGAGGGGAGGGTGAGCTTCGGATCGTGGTGCAGGAGCTCTATTTGGAATCCGATCTCGAAGGCCTTCCCCAAGCCCTCAGCCTCGAGCTCGAGCTCGAGGCTATCGGTGAGGCGGAGCTTGTGGAGCTTCGCAGCCTTCTTGAGGCTCACCCTGGAGCATTTCCGCTAGAGTTCAAGGTCGAGACGAGCCAGGGTTGGGCCCTTCTTGATTCTGAGCTCCGAGTCAGCGAGCAAGCGCTTGCTGAGCTCAACGAGTTGCCCTGGCTCAAGGCCTCGCTGCTCCCTCGTCGCGAGGCGCTTCTGCGCGGTCTTGAGGGTGGTAAGATGGACGTGGTGCCTTTTTAATTGTGTTAGACTGCTACGCAGGAGGTGTTAAGGTGAAAAAGTTTCTGGCTTTGGTTCTATTGACAGGCCTTTTCTCGCTGGCCTCGGCCCAGTCGATGGGCTATTTTGGTGTTTATACCGGCTTCCCGACCTTTCTGGGTCTTCAGTACACCCTAGGCCCCACCCGCTTCGGGGTCGGTATCCCGGACTATGCCGGTTTGGTTGGCGTCTCAGGCTCGGTCGACTACGTCATCGGCCGCGCCTCCCTCACCCCCGCTTCGGCAACTGGCACCCTGGAGGGCTACTACGGGGTAGGCACCAACCTAGCCCTGCTCAGCCCGGGGGATTTGTACCTTGACCTCCACATCTTGGGCGGCCTTTCCTTCCATCCCCCAATGACCGGAGTGAGCTTCTTCGGCGAGCTGCAGTTTGGCCCGGCCTTCATCGCTGGGTCAGGGGGAGTGGCGACCGGATTCCTGCCCGGTTATAACGCCCGGATCGGGGTCAACTTCCACTAATCGAGTTTTGCTAGCATGGAGGGGAATGCGGAAGCTTCCCCTCCTTCTCCTTTTGCTCCTGAGCGGGTGCAACCGCGCGGGTTCAACCCCTCCTCCTCTCATCGGGCTCACCGCTCCTTCCGATGGCGCTGTGGGTTCGTTGCAAGGGGCGATGGTGCGGGGGTATGCCTTCTCGGCTCGCGGGATTGCCAGCCTGACGGCCAACGGGGTGGGTATTCTCAAAGCGGACGAGGTCGGCAAGCGCTTGGTTCACTTCCAGTTTCGCCTGCACGCCCCAACTTCGGGCCAGGCCCTTCTGATCCTCAAGGCAACCGATGAAGCGGGGCGCTCGACGACCCTCAAGGTCCCTTTGATCCTCGACCTGAGCCCTCCTTCCCTCCAGCTCAGCCGCGTGACCCCTCTTTCGGGGGGATTTGTGGAGATCTCCGGAGTGGCCCGCGATCCGGTGGAGGTCGCTCGCTTATATCTAACGTACCGGGGTCGGGAGATCCCTCTGACCTTCACGCCAGGCCCTGAGGTCACCTTCTCGGCCGAGGTTCCCCTCTACGAACTTCGAGTCTCGGCGAGCCCTTATGGTTGGATCAGCGAGAGCGGCACTCAGGTGGGACCGGTGCGGTTGGTAGCCGTCAACGCTGCGGGACTCAAGACGGAGGTTCAGATTCCTTGATATTCTGAAGGGATATGTTGGAGCGACTTGAGCCCATAGAGCAGGAGCATCGCCACCTGGAAGCCCTTCTGGGGGATCCTACGGTGCTCGCTGATCCTGCCCGCTACCAGGAGCTCTCCCGCCGCTACGCCGAGCTCGGTGAGCTCCTCGAGCTAGCCCAAGCGTACCGTAAAGTGAACCAGGATCTGGCAGGAGCCCGAGAACTGGTGGCAGACCCCGAGATGGGCGAGCTGGCCCGACAGGAAGTGGCCCAGCTCGAAAGCCGTCTCGCGGAATTGGAACGCCAACTCGAACTGGCTCTTCTGCCCCGCGATCCTATCGATGAGAAGAATGCCATCGTGGAGATTCGGGCTGGCACGGGAGGAGAGGAGGCAGCCCTCTTTGCTCGGGACCTCTACACGATGTACCTCAAGTATGCGGAGCGCCAGGGCTTTCGGGTCGAGGTCCTCGAGGTACAGACCACCGATCTTGGCGGGCTCTCCAAGGTGGTCCTTGAAGTGATCGGACCCGGAGCTTATGGAACCTTCAAGTATGAATCGGGTGTCCACCGGGTCCAGAGGGTTCCGGAGACCGAGGCCCAGGGTCGGATCCATACCTCGACGGCCACCGTCGCGGTGCTGGCCGAGGCGGAGGAAGTCGATGTGAAGCTGGATCCAGCCGAGCTCGAGATCACCGTCTCGCGGGCGAGTGGGCCGGGGGGACAGGGAGTCAATACCACCGACAGTGCGGTGCAGGTCCTCCATAAGCCGACTGGGATCATCGTGACCTGCATGGAGTCGCGGAGTCAAATCAAGAACCGCGAGAAAGCCCTCACGATCCTTCGGAGCCGGCTCCTCGAACTCAAACGTGCTGAAGAAGCCGAGCGCCTGAGGCAGAACCGCCTAGCACAGATCGGGACTGGAGAGCGTTCCGAGAAGATCCGTACCTATAACTTCCCTCAGTCTCGGGTGACCGACCACCGGATCCACTTTACGACGCACGATCTCGAAGGAGTGCTCGCTGGAGATCTCGCCCCACTCCATGCGGCGCTTCGGCGGGCCGACCAAGAGCGGCAGCTGGCTGCCTTAGCTCAAGAGCCATGAAGGGGTTGAGGCGCGAGCTTTTGGTCGCAGCGGGGGTGCTCATGGACGGTCAGGGAAGGGTCCTGCTGGTGGCCAACGATTGGAGTCGCCAGGGTCAGGTCCGCTATACCCTGCCCGGGGGGATGGTGGAGCCCGGTGAGACGGTCCTCGAGGCGCTCAAGCGAGAGGTGATCGAGGAGACCGGGTTGCGCCTTCGCTCGATCGAGCATCTCGCCTACGTCATCCACATTGAGGATCGGCGCCGTGTGGAGCGCACCGTTGCCCTGGCGTTTCGAGCTGCTTATGAGGGGCTTTTGCACCCCAACGATCCGGACGGACACGTGGTGGAGGCTCGTTTCTTTACCCCTCAGGAAGTCACCGAGCACCTTCGCCTCTACCGACCGCTGCGCGAGCCTTTGCTCGATTACCTTCAAGGAGAGCGCGGACGCTTCTATGCCTATACCGGTTGGGGGGATGAGGGCGTGAGAATTTAGTATACTCCCTCCATGTCCGGCCTTTCTCAAAGGGTGCGCGCCCTCAAGCCCTCGGCTACTGTGACGATCAACGCCAAGGCTCAGGCGCTCCGCCGCCAGGGAGTCGACCTCATCGCCCTCACGGCAGGGGAGCCCGACTTCGATACACCCCCCCACGTTAAGGAGGCGGCCTGGCGGGCCATTCAAGCGGGGAAGACCAAGTATGCCCCACCGGGAGGGATTCCGGAGTTGCGAGAGGCTTTGGCCGAGAAGTTCCGCCGCGATAATGGCCTCGAGGTCAGCCCTCAACAGACCGTCGTCACGGTGGGGGGCAAGGGCGCTCTGTTCAATATCTTCCAAGCGATCCTTGATCCTGGGGATGAGGTCATCGTGCTGAGCCCTTACTGGGTCTCATATCCTGAGATGGCTCGCTTTGCGGGGGGGGTGGTCCGTGAGGTGGCTACCCGTCCTGAAACGGGCTTCATCCCGGATCCCGAGGAGGTAGCTAGGGCCCTGACTCCTAAGACTAAGGCGCTGGTCGTCAACTCCCCGAATAATCCCACAGGGGCAGTCTACCCTCGCGAGGTCCTCGAAGCTTTGGCACGGTTGGCTCAGGATCGCGGCTTCTATCTGATCTCTGATGAGATCTACGAGCATCTGATCTACGAAGGGGAGCACTTCTCACCTGGCCGCATCGCTCCGGAGTCGACCATTACGGTGAACGGGGCGGCCAAAGCGTACGCGATGACCGGCTGGCGCATCGGCTTTGCCTGCGGTCCCTTGGAGGTCATCCAGGCCTTGGAGGCGGTGAACAGCCAGTCGGTGAGTTCGCCGGATACCATCGCTCAGTGGGCGACCCTCGAAGCGCTCACCCAGTGGGATGCTTCGCAGGCCTTCATCGAGCATGCTCGCACGGCTTACCGGGCTCGCCGGGATCTTTTGTGGGAGGGACTCAACGCGCTTGGCTTGCCAACTCCTAAGCCGCAGGGGGCCTTCTATCTCCTACCAGAGGTGAGCCGGATTGATCCCAATGAGCTCAAAGCTGCCGAGCGTCTCCTCGAAGCGGCTCGTGTGGCGGTGATCCCGGGAACTGATTTTGCTGCCCCCCATCATCTGCGCCTCTCCTACGCTACCAGCGAAGAGGCTCTGCGGGAAGCTCTCAAGCGCATCGCGACGATCCTTTGATCAGCGCCGGAACAGGATCAGGAGAAGCACCCCGACGACCACACAGGCATCAGCGAGGTTAAAGACCGGAAAGCGGCCGGGCCCTAGGTCGATGTAGTCGATGACCCGTCCCCGCCCGAGGCGGTCGATCGCGTTGCCTAAGGCTCCCGAGGCGACTAAGGAGAGAGCAAACTCCTGGAGTCGGGGTGGGCGCCGGCTGAGGTAGTACAAGCACGCGATGCCCACGGCTAGGCTGAGCCAGGCGAGGAGGAGTGAGCTTCCGGGAAAGAGGCCAAACGCAGCCCCGGAGTTCTCTACGAGGGTGAGATAGACGAAAGCGAAGAGGTGGTGGGGGATAGGAGAGAGGTGGCGCTCGGCCAGCAGCTTAAGGATTTGATCGAGGGTCAGCAGTAGGGGAACCAACCAAAGGGCCATAAGCTCAGCGCATCCTATCATGGGGATATGCGCCAGAACATCCGCGTGGAAGAAGCGCTTCAAGAGGTGCTCGCGCAGGAGGCTCAGCTCGCCGTGGAGGAGGTCGCTCCTGAGCACGCCTATGGGAGGGTCCTGGCTTCTGACCTCGTCGCTCGGGTGAGCCATCCGGAGCGAGATGACAGCGCTCTGGATGGCTATGCCGTACGTCTGGAGGATACCCAGGGGGCTTCTCCCGAAGCCCCCGTCCGCCTCACGGTCATCGGGGAGTCGGCAGCGGGGCGGCCATTCCAGGGATCGGTCGGCCCGAAGCAAGCGGTGCAAATTTACACTGGGGCTCCCATGCCGGAGGGTGCGGAGGCCATCGTGCGGGTGGAGGAAACCCGCCGGGAGGGCGATCAAGTCTTCCTCCTAGCGCCCGGCTCGGTCAAGGATGTGCGGCGGGCTGGCTCGGACTTTCGGCAAGGAGAAGTGGGGTTAACGCGGGGAACCCTCCTCACCCCGGCCCGGGTCGCCTTGGCAGTCGCCATGGGCTATGCGAGGCTGCCAGTCGTCCGCCGGCCAAGAGTCGGCATCTTGACTACCGGGGACGAGGTGGTGGATCCTGGAAACCCCCTTCCCCCAGGAGGGGTCTATAACGCCAATGCCTTTGCCCTGGCTGGTTTAGTGGCTGAAGCTGGAGGGGAACCGGTTCCCTTGGGAAAGGCTCCTGATCGTCAAGAAGCGCTCCGCTCAATCTTGGACCGAGCTGGTCCCCTCGACCTTCTCCTGACCTCTGGGGGTGTCTCGATGGGAGCTTACGATCTGGTCCGTCGGCTGTTTGAAGAAGAAGGAGAAGTCCTCTTCTGGCGGGTCCAGATGCAACCCGGGGGTCCGATCCTACTGGCCCGCTGGCAGCAGCTACCGGTACTGGGTCTACCTGGGAACCCCGTCTCTAGCTTGGTGACCTTCTTTCTCTTCGGTCGGCCCCTTCTCTTCCGTTGGCTCGGACGCTCGGATCCGCCTTACAGCCCTCTGCACGCGCTGGCTGAGAGCTCCTTTCGAGCGCATCCAAGCAAGAAGACCTATCGAAGGGCGCGCCTGACTTATCGGGGGAGTTTCATCGTGGTGAGTACGGGCGATCAGAACAGCCATATCCTCCGCTCGATGGCCGAGGGGAACGCTCTGGTCGTCCTCGATCCGGGAGAGGAGGTCGGGCTAGGAGCGGAGGTGGAGGCCATACCCTTGACCTTTGCGCTGTGAAGGCCCATACTCGGAGGAAGCCTCTTGGCGCTTTGTGGGCGAAGAGGCGAGAGAAAAGGTGATGATGTGACGTTTCAAGATCTCCTCCCCGAAGGGGAGGTTAGGGCTCGTTTGGAAGCCCGAGGGTTTCACCACGCAACGCCGATCCAAGCTGCCGCCATCCCCCTTGCGTTGCAGGGCTTTGATCTCATCGGTCGAGCCCGTACGGGGACGGGGAAAACCTTGGCATATGGAGTTCCCCTTGCCCTTCGCCTCTCCGCCCAAGGCGGCGCTCCACAGGCCCTCGTTCTTTTGCCGACTCGCGAGCTCGCCCTCCAGGTCTATCAGGAGCTCTCCTGGATCGCTCCCCACCTCCGAGGGCTTGCTGTCTACGGGGGAACGGGGTATGCCGAACAGGCTCGTGCGCTGGCTCGGGGCGTGGACTTCGTGGTAGCCACTCCGGGGCGAGCTCTGGATTATTTCCGTCAAGGACGCCTCAAGCTCGATCAGGTCCAGCTGGTGGTCCTCGACGAGGCCGACGAGATGCTCTCGATGGGATTCGAAGAGGAGGTTGAAGCGCTTTTAAAGGCAACTCCTTCTACGCGCCAAACGCTCCTCTTCTCGGCCACCCTGCCCGCTTGGACGCTTCGCCTTGCTGCGCGCTACCAGAACGATCCCTTGAAGGTCGATGTGGTCCAGGAAGAGAGTCTCAGCTATGAGGAGCTCGCCCTTGAGCTGCCTCTTGCCGCTCGTGCGGGGGCCTTACCGGATCTCCTCTATCACTTAGATCCTGAGCGCGCAATCGTCTTTGTGCGGACCAAGGTGGAGACCGGTGAGCTCGCCAAGGCGCTGCGCGCCCAGGGGCTGGGAGCCGCTGCGCTGCAGGGGGATCTCAGCCAAAAAGAGCGAGAGCGGGTCCTCGAGGGGTTCCGCCGAGGTGAGGAGGTTGTTTTGGTCGCCACCGACCTGGCTGCCCGCGGGCTGGATATTCCCGAGGTGGATCTCGTGGTCCACTACCACCTGCCAGAACGGACGGAGGCTTACCAGCATCGTTCGGGGCGCACTGGGCGGGCTGGGCGGCGCGGGAGGGTTCTCCTGTTCTTTGGGCCTCGGGAGCGGAGAAAGCTCGAAGAGCTGGAGCGGGCTCTCAGCCGTCGCTTCCGCCGCATCGCGCTTCCCTCTTTGGAGGAGCGCCAAGAAGCTCGCTGGCGCCACTTGGAGCGTCAGCTCAAGGCGGTCTCACCCCAGATGCGAGCGGCGTGGCGCCCTTGGGCTGATCGCCTCCAGGATCCCGAGCTGGCGGCGAGCCTGTTGGCCTTCGTGCTGGGAGCTCCTGAGCCTCGCAGCCAGCTGACCGGCGAGGAGGGCTGGGTGACGCGATTCCTGATCGGTAAGGACCTCAGCGTGGGCCGCGTGGTGGCCCTGCTCAAGCGTTCCGGGGCAAAGCAGGTTGGGAGGGTTGAGCTGGCGCCTGGGGGAGCTTGGGTGGATCTCCGTTCTGACGAACGACTTCGCCTTCCTCCTGGTGTCAGGTTTCGCGAGGACGATCTCGTTGCCTCAGGTGGGTAGCCGCTTCCGGCTTTCCCGGGCCAAGATCCAGATCCCGAGGAGGACGAGGACAAGAGGAAGCGCCCACTGGAGGGCGAGGCCGATGAGATAAGCAGCGATTCCGAGAAGGGCCCCCAAGAGGACCACCAAACTCAGGAGGGCTAAGAGCGGCGAGCTCAAGAGGACAAAGAGAAAGAAAAGCGGAAGGCTGAGCAAAGCCAGCAGGAGAACTAAGACGGGTCCTAGGCTCATCAGGCTGAGGAGCAGGCCCAAGAAGAGGAGTAACCAAGCGAGGAGGCGCATGAGCCTACCTTAGGAGCCTCGAGGCCCTGCGTCAAGGGTGAAGGTACTTGAGGGCGTCTTGGCCTACGTGGATGGTCACCGTGCTCCCGAGCACCCCGGTCCCTGAGATCTCAGCCTTGCCGAAGCCAAGGGCCTTCTGGATTGTGAGCGCAGCTCCGTAGTCGCCGTTGGCAACGATGGTCGTCACCTCGGGATTGGTGACTGCGGGGTCCGCGCTGTTGTCGCTGAGCACATAGACCGCCTGAAGGCCAAGGGTGGAGAGGCGCTTGCCAACCGCCTGGGCCAAGCCGTGCGTGGAGGTATCGTTGACCACGTCGATGACCCGGTCGCTCAGGGCTGAGAGCGGTAGGGGGGCCATGTTGGGGCTGTGGACCAGGTAGCTCTGAACCAAATTCGCGATCTGCTGAGGGTGGGGGCACCAGTAGCTCACCCCAGCTTGGCTGCAGTAATACCCCGGCTCGAGGAGGCTCGCACGCATGGGGTGCCGGAAGAGAAGAAAACCGGCCAGTTGGCCAAAAGTGGAGCGAGGTAGGTCGGTTTGGGTGTGCTCCTCGAGGATCTGGGCGATCTCAGGAAAGCGGGGCCACGTCGATGGAGAGCGGAGCTTGGCCAGCACAGCGTCGAGAAAGCCCTGAGTGCGCATGACTCGGCCGATGTCGCCAAGCAGATCGTGGCGAAAGCGAATGTACTCCTCTGCTTCCCGACCGTTCAGGGTATGCCAGCCCGGATTGAAGTGGATGTGGAGATCACCGGCCTGGTCGGTATAGTCCATCGGCTCGGGAACGTAGACGCGGATTCCCCCAAGGGCGTTCACGAAGCCTCGTAGCGCCGAGAGGTCGACGAGGAGGTAGCCCTGAATGGGGATTCCCAAAAAGTGCTCGACGGTTTGGACCATTCCTTGGGGCCCCAGCAGGGGGTAAGCGGCATTGATCTTCTGGATCCCGTAGCCAGGCAGCTCGATCATCGTGTCCCGGGGAATCGAGAAGATGGTGAGCAAGTTAGCCTTGGGATCCACGTGGACCAGGAAGAGCGTGTCGGTGGGTCCAGTGGGAAAAGCCTCCTGAGCCCGGGTGTGGTAGCCGGAGTAGACCGGCGTGGTTCCCGCGACCAAGATGTTGAAAGGCTGGCTGGGGGGAATGGGAAGTCCAGCGAAGCGCTGGATGGCCCGATAAGCGGGATAGAGCCAGATCGCAGCGGCAATGAGTAAAATGAGAATCACGAGGAGAATGTAGCGCCCCACCCGTCGGCGTGGACGGGAAGGGGCAGGCGGTGGGGTAGGTGGGTTCAAATGCTCCCCCGGGCAAAGCCGATGACGACTAGGATGAGCATGATCACAATGTAGATCCTCAGGAACCAAAAGCCGAGCGAGAAGAAGCCGTTGACCCGCTCGAGCCGGCGGATGGGGATCGGCTGGAGCTCCTGGAGCTCTTCGTTCAGAATCTCGCGCTCGTTCATGCTAGCTCCTTTCACAAGAGGTGAGGGAAGATCACGCTAAGGCCGTAGAGGGCGTTGGCGAGCACTAAGAAGGAGAGGATGATGCCAGAAGCCCAGTTCTGCCAGGGGCGATTGACGTGCTCCCCCATGATCTCGCGGTCGTTGAGCAAGAAGAGGAGGAAGAGCATCGCCGAAGGCATGAAGATGGTAGCGATGACCTGGACGGTCAGGTTGAGAAAGCCAAGTGGGGTGCCGGGCAACAGGACGATGGTCGCAGCCAGCGCCACACTCAGAAGAGCGGGGAGATAAAACCCCCAGGAGCTCCTCCCCAAAGGAACATTGATGCTCCTCGGGAGATCGAAGGCCTCCCCCACAGCCCAGCAGCTGCTGGCGTTGATTGCGATGGAGGCGATGAGACCTGCCTCGACCAGGCCCAGAGCGAAGAGGCTCTCGCCGAGACGACCGATCTTATGTCCCAGTGCGCTCAAGATCTGGCTGATCCCGAAGTGGGCAGCCTGGGGCATTCCGTGGATCAACGAGCCGGTCAGGATGACGATGCTGAGTGCGACGGCGGTCATGGCCAGGGTGCCGAGCAGGGTATCGAGTTGGCCGTGCCGGATGTCCTTGGGGGTGAGGCCCTTATCGACCACCGAGGACTGCTGGAAGAAGAGCATCCAAGGGGCGATGGTGGTGCCCAGGTTAGCGAGGACCAGGTAGAGGAACGCCGTGCTAAAGCCCCCGGGAATGGTCCATTGGCCGAACGCCCTGGCTACGGCAGCCCAGTCAGGATGAGCGAAGAGGGTAAGGGGGACAAAGATGAGGTTGAATGCGGCGATCCAGAGCGCGACGCGCTCCCAGGTGCGGTAGCGGAGGAAGAGGAGGACCCCCAAGCTCACCAAAGCCCCGGCGAGGACTGCAGGGACGGCAGGAACACCGAATGCGGCGAGGCCGAGGCGGATGCCGATGAACTCAGTCACGAGGGTGAGCGCATTGGCCAGCACCAGGTCGATGAGCGAGAACCAACCCCAAAAGGGACCGTAACGCTTCCAGATCATCTCGGCATGTCCCCGATGCGTCACCGCTCCCAGGCGCACGGTCATCTCCTGGACGATGTACGCGACCGGAGCAAGCAGGAGCAGGAAGGGAAGGAAAAATCCCAAGCCCTGAGCTGCTCCTGTCTGGGCGTAGGTGATCACCCCTCCCGCGTCGTTGTCGGCAATCATCACCAGGATGCCGGGACCAATCAGGCTCACGAGGAGGAGCAGTCGGCCCAGCAGGCCCTTACGCTGGCGCAGGCGGGCGATGCGGAGGCGGTCCTCCAAACGAAGCTGCATGTCGATGCCGAGATCAGCTTGGGTCGGCTGCTCAGGAATCAGACGGGTCATGAAACAACCTCCTGAACGGAACGAGTTGGGCTTTGGGGTCTCGCCGTGCAGGAGGTTTTATAAAATGTTAAGCCTCTGCACGGCCCTGGGTTGCAGACTAGGAGGTTCCGATTCGCTCATAACCACCTCCAAAAAGACCGGCAGAGGACTGCCTAGTGAAGGCTAGCACCAAGAACGCCAGAAGTCAAGTGCATCTCGGGCTTTAAGGCCCATTGACTTAGGCATTCCCTAGAGCTCCACCGGGCTTGATCTTAGGAACGATTCGGGGAGCTTCTTCTTGGTCCTTGGACTCCGATGGGGGCTCGCCCGGCTCATCGAGAGGTAGGCCCTCGACAAGCCGTTCGAACTCTTCCCCCGTGAGCGTCTCCCGCTCTAGGAGAGCTCGAGTCACGCGCTCAAGGATCTCCCGCTTCTCGGTGAGCAGCTGGACAACTCTTTGGTGCTGCTCCTCTAGGAGCTTGCGCACTGCCTCGTCGATGCGGCGAGCGGTCTCCTCCGAGTATTGGCGGACGTCGTAGCCCCCCAAGTAACTATCCTCCCGAACCTGATAGGCAACCGGTCCGAACTCAGGATGCATTCCCCACTCGGTGATCATGCGGCGAGCGAGCTCGGTGGCCTGCCGGAAGTCGTTTTCCGCTCCGGTGGTGACGTCGTCAAAGACCAGCTCCTCAGCGGTCCGACCTCCCAGCGCGACGGCGATCTGATCGAGAAGGCGCTTCTTGCTCCAGTGAAGGGCATCCTCTCGGCGAGGCATCATGAAACCCAGAGCTCGCCCGCGAGGGACAATCGTGAGCTTGTGGACAGGATCTGCGTGCTCAAGGAAGTGCGCGGTAAGCGCATGGCCCGCTTCGTGATAGGCGGTGATCTCCCGGTCCCGCTGGCTGATGACCATGCTCTTCTTTGCGGGCCCCATCATGACCCGATCAGCAGCTTCCTCCAGGTCCTGCATGGTGATCCGTTTGCGTCCCGAGCGAGCAGCCAGGAGGGCAGCTTCGTTGAGAAGGTTTTCCAAATCCGCCCCTACAAATCCGGGGGTTCGCCGGGCCACCAGGGCGAGGTCGACATCCTCCGCAAGGGGCTTCCCACGGGCGTGGATCCTTAGGATGTGCTCGCGCCCGCGCACATCTGGAGCGTCAATGGCGACCTGGCGGTCGAAACGGCCAGGCCTGAGGAGAGCGGGATCCAAGACGTCGGGTCGGTTGGTCGCAGCCATGACGATGATGCTGCTCTCTTTCTCAAATCCATCAAGTTCGACGAGCAGCTGGTTGAGGGTTTGTTCCCGCTCGTCGTTGCCGCCGCCCATACCCCCGCCTCGCCGGCGCCCGACCGCATCGATTTCGTCGATGAAGATGATGCAGGGCGCGTGGCGCTTTGCGGTATCGAAGAGGTCACGAACGCGAGCGGCGCCTACCCCGACGAACATCTCGACGAAGTCGGAACCTGACGCGGTGATGAAGGGCACTTTCGCCTCACCGGCGACCGCACGGGCGATGTGAGTCTTGCCGACACCTGGCGGACCGACCAGGAGGACGCCCTTGGGGATCCGCGCCCCCATCTCGTGGAAGCGGGCTGGGCTTCTCAGGAATTCCACGATTTCTTTGAGCTCCTCTTTGGCCTCTTCGCAACCCGCGACGTCTTTGAAGGTCGTCTTGGGGGCCTCGGTGAGCACCTTTGCGCGGCTCTTGGTGAAGCTAAACGCGCTGTCTCCGCTTGGTGCTCGCCCACGAGAGAAGTACCAGAAAGCCAGAAAACCGAGGCCAAGGATGGCGATAAAGGGAAGTAGGTTCAAGGCAGGGTTGCTTCGGTCTGGGGGGGTGACTTTGATCTCGACCCCCCGCTTGGCCCAATCTTGAACGGTGCTCGTGGAGATCGGGCTTGGAGCGTAAGTGCTGAAGGTCTCCCCATCGGTCAGCTTACCGCTCAGGTTTTGGCCGCTGATGGTGACCTGCCGCACCTGGCCGCTTTGGAGCTCGTTGAGAAAGGTCACGTAGCCGATCTGTCCCTGAGGGGCTTGGCTTCCCGTGACGCTGAACGCCCAAGCGATGAGGATCGCTCCGATGAGCAGGATCCAGAAGTTGAAGGGGAGTCGGTTCATCGTTGTCCCTAGACTCTTAGTCTACATCGCTGCGCCGGGGAGCGTGTAGCGGATACCCAAGTGCAACTGAGAACTCTTACTACTAAAATCCGACCAATTTACTTGACTTTTTGCGCCCCACCCGATAGCCTGAAGCCTTGTGGACAAGACCCCAAGCCGCCGACTGCGCCGTTGGAGCAGCTTCCTTTGGGTCCTGGGGCCTGGCCTGGTGGTCATGCTCGCTGATACTGATGTAGGGAGCGTGGTCACCGCTGCTCAGAGTGGGGCGGAGTGGGGGTACCACCTTCTGCTCCTTGAGGTTCTCTTAATCCCCATCCTCTACTTGGTGCAAGAGCTCACTGCCCGCCTGGGGATCTACACCGGCAAGGGTCACGGCGAGCTCATCCGGGAGACCTTTGGTCCGGTCTGGGCCTGGATCTCCGTCTCGGGCCTCGGCATCTCGGTGCTCGGAGCCCTGGTCACCGAGTTCTCCGGCGTCGCGGCAATCGGGAGTCTCTTGGGGGTCAGCCGCTTTTTTTCTGTCTTTCTGGCCGCTCTGTTTCTCTTGGCGGTGGTCTGGACCGGCTCCTACCGCCGGGTCGAGCGGATCGCCATCTTCCTAGGCCTTTTCGAGCTCGCGTTCTTTGTCATCGCTTGGGGAGCTCATCCCTCCTGGCCAGCGGTTTTGCGGGGGGCATTCCAGCTCCCGATCTCCAACCCGAGCTACCTTTACCTGGTGGCTGCCAATCTGGGAGCGGTGATCATGCCCTGGATGATCTTCTACCAGCAGTCGGCGGTAGTGGATAAAGGCCTTCGGCCCGAGCACTATCCCGAGGAGCGTCTGGATACCCTGTTGGGAGCTATCCTCACTCAGCTCATCATGATCGCGGTTCTGGTCGCGACCGCAGCGACGTTGGGCCGCCATCACCCCGGGGTGAGCCTCAACAGCGTCGAGCAGATCGTTCGGGTGCTGATTCCTTTTTTTGGCAAGACCCTGGGCCTTTGGATCTTTGCCTTGGGGATCTTGGGGGCTGCTTTGGTGGCCGCCATCGTGGTTTCTTTGGCGGTCGCCTGGGGCTTCGGTGAGGTCAGCGGTTACCGCCACTCGCTGGAATATCGTCCTGCGCAGGCCCCCTGGTTCTACGGAACCTTCGCCTTGGCCGTCTTAGCTGGGGCGCTCACCGTCACCTTAGTGCCGAACCTGGTTCAGCTCACCCTAGCTGTCGAGGTGATGAACGCCTGTTTGCTGCCTCTGGTCTTGGGGTTTTTGGTCGCCCTGGCTCACCGGACCCTTCCAGCGAAGCTGCGTTTGAGGGGGGCTTCCTTGTGGGTCGCTATCTCCTTGACCATCCTCCTCTCGGCGCTCGGCGTTTACGGCACCCTGGGGAGCCTTTAAAGTGACCGAGCACATCTAGTTGATATAGGTACGCTCAACTCTATTGACATTACATCTGAGAGCAAGTATTCTAGTCTCTTGAGTAAGGAGTGAGCGTCTATGGCGAAAGCCGTTGGTATTGATCTAGGAACCACAAACAGCGTCATCGCGATCATGGAGGGGGGCAAGCCGATCGTCTTAGAAAATGCCGAAGGCGAGCGGACCACACCGAGCGTGGTCGCCTTCCGGGGCAACGAGACCCTAGTCGGTAGGGTTGCCCGCCGGCAGGCGGTCCTCAATGCTGAGGGAACCGTCTTCGAGGTCAAGCGGTTCATCGGGCGACGCTGGGAGGAAGTTCAGGAAGAAGCCCGGCGGGTTCCCTATAAGGTTGTCCCTGGTGGCGATGGAGGGGTACGGATCGAGATCGGGGGTAAGCTCTACACCCCTGAAGAGATCAGCGCGATGATCCTCCGTAAGCTCGTTGAGGATGCCTCCAAGAAGCTCGGCGAACGGATCACCAAGGCGGTGATCACGGTGCCGGCATACTTCAACAACGCCCAGCGGGAGGCAACCGCGAATGCAGGGAAGATCGCAGGCTTAGAGGTCCTTCGGATCATCAACGAGCCCACTGCTGCGGCGCTGGCCTATGGGCTCGATAAGAAGGGTAACGAGACCGTGCTGGTCTTCGATCTCGGTGGGGGAACCTTTGACGTCACGATCCTCGAGATCGGGGATGGGGTCTTCGAGGTCAAGGCGACCTCAGGGGATACCCACTTAGGTGGATCGGATATGGACCAGGCTATCGTGACCTGGCTGGTGGAGGAGTTCAAGAAGGAGTCGGGAGGGGTGGACCTAAGAGCCGATCGGCAGGCCCTTCAGCGCCTGATCGAAGCGGCAGAAAAGGCAAAGATCGAGCTTTCGGCGACTCCCGAGACCACCATCAGCCTCCCCTTCATCGGCCTTGATCCGGTCTCCAAGACCCCGTTGCACCTGGAGAAGAAGCTGACTCGGGCTCGCTTCGAAGAGCTGATCCAACCCCTGCTGAAGCGGATCCGCACTCCCGTGGAGCAGGCCCTGAAGGACGCCAACCTGAGCCCCTCGCAGATCGATGAGGTCCTTTTGGTGGGCGGTGCGACGCGCGTGCCGGCGGTTCAGCAGATCGTTCAGGAGCTCTTGGGCAAAGAACCAAACCGGAGCGTCAACCCCGATGAGGTGGTGGCCTTGGGAGCTGCGGTTCAGGCTGGGGTGCTCACCGGAACGGTTTCCGACGTGGTGCTCCTCGATGTGACCCCCCTCAGCCTGGGTGTCGAGACCAAAGGTGGGGTGATGACCGTCCTCATCCCTCGCAACACCACGATCCCCACCCGGAAGTCCGAGATGTTCACCACCGCCGAGCACAACCAGACCACCGTGGAAATCCATGTCCTCCAGGGTGAGCGGCCGATGGCTGCTGACAACAAGAGCCTGGGGAGCTTCCGTCTAGAGGGGATTCCCCCCATGATGGCGGGGATGCCGCAGATTGAGGTGACCTTCGACATCGATGCCAACGGCATCCTCCACGTGAGCGCCAAGGAGAAGTCCACCGGCAAGGAGGCTTCGATCACCATCCAGAACACCACGACCCTCTCAGAGCAGGAGATTGAGCGGATGATCAAGGAGGCCGAGGCCAATGCTGAGGCTGACCGTCGCCGGAAAGAGCACGCTGAGCTCAAGAACCAGCTGGATAGCGCTCGGATCCAAGCCGAACGAACTCTGAATGAGAAGAGCGCTCCTGCTGAGGTCAAGAGCCGCCTGGAGGCCGCAGTGAGCCGAGCGAAGGAGTTGGTCGAGCGGGATGCTCCGGATGGGGATCTGCGGAGCGCCAGCCAAGAGCTCCTTCAGGCCCTCCAAGCGTACGAGCAGGCTGCCGCAGTGGGGTCGACCGCTGGATCCGCGTCAACTTCGGGGAGCCGGCCCGACGACGTGATCGATGCGGACTATAAGCCAGCCGAGTGAGGGGTGCGGTATGGAGGAACGCGAACCCGCTGAGTTTCAGGGGCCAGCTGCTGAGGAGGGGGCCCAGGAAGCCCCCTCCCCTCAAGAGCTGATCGAACAGCTGAGGGCCGATTTGGAGCTGGCCCAAGCTGAGTTGCAGGCGGCCAAAGAACGCTTTGTCCGCTTATATGCGGATTTCGATAACTTTCGGAAGCGAAGCGCCCAAGAGCTAGAGGCGGCTCGCCAGGCAGGTCGCTTCGAGGCGGTGCGGGCCCTGCTCGGCACCTTGGATGATCTCGAGCGAGCCCTTGGTTTTGCCCAGGCCAAGCCGGAAGATCTAATTCCGGGGCTCCGGAGCGTTTTGGAGAACCTGGAGCGGAACCTGGCTCGGCTCGGTCTCGAGCCGGTGCCGGGGGTGGGAGCTGAATTCGACCCTCGCTACCACGAAGCGATCGGCACTGTAGAAGGAGAAGAGGGGAGAGTCCAGGAGGTCTTTCAGCGCGGCTTCTGGCTGGGCGAGCAGTTGGTTCGCCCGGCTCGGGTCGTCGTGGGGCGTAGCCCCTCGGTCGAACCTAAGGAGGAGTGAGGGTGGCCACGGCCTACAAGGATTACTACGCCATTCTGGGGGTTCCCCGGGGTGCCTCAGAGGAGGAGATCCGTAAGGCCTACCGCCGTCTGGCTCGGAAGTACCACCCTGATGTCAACAAAGACCCCGGGGCTGAGGAGCGCTTCAAGGAGATCAACGAGGCGTATACCGTCCTCTCGGACCCTGAGAAGAGGCGCTTCTATGATGAATATGGGACCTCTTCAGCTCCTCCGCCACCTCCTCCAGGAGGGTTTCAGTGGCAGGGCGTGGATCCCAGCCAGTTCGGGGGATTTTCCGACTTCTTCCAGAGCCTCTTTGGCTCGGGGAGATTTGGGACCCTCTTTGGCGGCGATCTCAACGACCTTTTGGGGCAGACCTCGGCTGAAGCGGAGCTAGAGCTCTCCCTCGAGGAGGCCTTTCGAGGGGGAGAAAAGCTCATCGACCTGGGGAATCAGCGCTTTTCGGTGAGGATTCCTCCGGGGGTTCGGGATGGGGCCCGGATCCGCCTGCCCAAGGTGGGTCCTCGGGGGCGGGATCTCTATCTGAAGATTCGTCTTTCGCCTCATCCCCTGTATCGCCTGGAAGGAGATGACCTCTACCTCCGCCTTCCGGTCCCTGCGCCTTTGGCGGTGGTGGGAGGGACCCTTAAGGTCCCTACCCTAGATGGTCCGGTCAACCTCACGATCCCTCCCCGCACCCCTGCGGGTCGCAAACTCCGCCTGCGGGGGAAGGGGTGGCCCCGCCCGGGTGGGGGACGCGGGGATCTCTACGCTGAGGTCGAGATCACGGTCCCCGAGCACCCGACTCCGGAGGAGGAGCGGCTCTATCGAGAGCTGGCCGAGCGTCTCAAGGTCTCTTAGGCAAGGCAACTTGAAGCGCCTTGGGGAGCACCCGAACCTCGTAGAGGCTTTGGGGCTCTAAGAGCTCTCCATCGGCGTGGGCGGGTACCGGGCGATCAAAGCGAAGCCGAAGCGTGGCTCCTTGGAACCGGTGAATCCGGGGATGACCGACGTGCCGGCCGAAAAGGGTGCGGGGGAGGATGCTGAGAACGCCGAGGCGGCTGAACGGGCCGGCCACCAGAAGGGCCAGCAGGCCGTCTTGAGGTTCTGCCCAGGGTGTGATCGGGATTCCCCCTCCGTACGTTTTTCCGTTCATCGCAGCGGCGAGCAGAGAGGGACCAGCGTAGACCTGTTCTCCGTCAACCTCGAGTTCCAAATAGGGGAGCTCGAGGTCCTTCAGCACCCCGAAGAGGGAGTAGAGATAGCGGGGCATCCCTCGAAGAAAGGTGGGAGCCTTGAGAGCTGCCCGAGCGACGGCGGCATCGAGGCCGATGCCCAGGCTGGCTCCATAGGGATAGCCGTTGACCTCACCGAGATCGAAGCGCTCCGGGGGCCCTTCGAGAGCGACCTGAAGGGAGTGGGGAAGATCGAGGCGATGGAGGTGGGCAAGGCGGGCAAAATCGTTGCCGCTGCCGATCGGGACGACTCCCAAGATCTTGTCGCTGCCCACGAGGCCCTGAAGGACTTCGTGGACGGTTCCATCCCCCCCTACGGCCACCACCCGGCTTCCCGGGGGAGCCTGGCGGGCGAGGAGGGTGGCATGGCCGGGACCTTCGGTCACCAGAGGGCCTTCGAGGCCACGGCGGTGGAGGAGCGACTGGATCTCGGCGATCCGTAGGCCCACCTGCCCCCGCCCCGCAGCTGGGTTGACGATGACGAGAGGTGTGGACACGCGAAGATAGAGTCTACTGCAAGCGGGTCTAAAGTCAAGGTGGGGGCGTGCTAGGATGAGAGCATGGTCCGCCCCCTCAGCCAGGAGGACCTGGAGGGTCTAGCTGAGCTCATGCGCTGGATGGATGGCGAGCCCAGCCGGGGGATTCTGGCGCCCGAAGGGAGAACTCCGGAAGAGCTAGCCCTTGAGCTCAGCGGGAGCCGGGCTTGGGTGGCCGAGGAGGAGGGGCGCATCTTGGGCTATGTCGCCCTCGAGCCTTTTTGGGAAGGTGGCCTTCTGGAAGGTCCTATTCTCCAAAAGCCGATCCCCGAGCTCTTGGAGCCCCCTTTGCGGCTTGCCCGGCGTGAGCGCCTCTTTCCCCTCTACGCCTTTCCCTTTGAAGCTAACCGAGATGTCCGGCGCCTCCTTGAGGAGCAGGGCTTTGCTCCCCAGCACACCACCTACTTCTTTGGGATCGATCCGCACACGGTGGAAGCTTCCACTCTTCCTGGCCTTGAATTGAAGGACGAGCTCGACCCCGAGGTCTACCGAGAGGTCTACCGGGCCTGCGAGGACTGGAGCCTCCGCCTCTCCTGGAGCGACGAGGAGCTCTTAGAGCACTTTGCCGAAGGAGCCTATCTCTGGTTAGCCTACGAGCGGGGGCAGCCGGTGGGCCTGATCGAGCTGGAGCCTTTCGGTGAGGGCTACGAGATCGCCTATGTCGGGGTGATTCCCCAGGCGAGAAAGCGGGGCATTGGGCGGGCTTTGATCGCCCAGGCAGCTCAAAAGGCCCGCGCGCTGGGGGCTCGACTCCTCAGGGTGCGGGCCCACGACCACGAGAAAGAAGCCCAAGCGCTTTTCCGACGCCTGGGCTTCGCTGAGTTGGAATCGGTGGTCACCTATACCAGGGATTGAGCGGCGAGGCGGTAGGTTTGGCTGTGCGCCGCGACTACTTTGGCGGGATCGCGGTTGTAGCCTCCTCCCATGACCACCACCAGGGGAAGCTCGGCGTGGCGGACTCGGGCGAAGACCCGCCGGTCGCGCTCAGCAACCCCTTCTAGGCTAAGCGCCAATCGACCGAAGCGGTCTCCGGCCAAGACGTCCACCCCTGCGTTGTAGAAGATGAGCTCAGGGCGGAAGGCGAAGCCTCGATCGAGGGCCTGCTCGAGGGCCTCCAGATAAGCCTGGTCTTCAGTTCCATCGGGGAGGCCGAGGTCGAAGCTGCTCTGCTCCTTCTTCAGGGGGTAGTTGCGCTCGGCGTGGATGGAGAGGGTGTAGACGTTGGGATCGTCTTTGAGGCAGACCGCGCTTCCGTTGCCCTGATGGGCGTCCAGATCGATGACCAAGATCCGTCCTCCAAAGCCCTGATCCCTGAGCCAGGCGATGGCGACCGCCACGTCATTGAAGAGGCAGTAGCCCTCGGCGTGATCGGGATAGGCGTGGTGGGTTCCTCCCGAGAGATTGAGCCCCAGCCCCTCCTTAAGCGCGTCGCGGGTGGCCTCCAGAGTTCCGCCGGTGGAGCACAGAGCCCGCTCGAGGAGGCTCGGACTCCAGGGAAGGCCCAACCGAAGGTACTCTGGGCGGCTCAGGCCCTCGTCCTGGAGCTTGCGCAAGTACTCTGGGGCATGGACGCGGCCGAGCGCTTCCCAGGAGGCCGGGGGAGCTGGGACTAGGTCGAAGTCCTGAGCTAACGCCTCGGCGACCGCTCGGTACTTATAGCGAGGGAAGGGATGGTGCTCGGGCAGCTCGAGGCTGCAATGGGCCGTCGTATAGGCGCGCATCTCCTCTGATCTTAGAACCTTCGGGGCTTGGGCTATGGGTGGGCGCTGACGATCTGTCGTGCTAGCCTTGAGGTGTGAAGCCAAGGGTCTTCATCGACGGTGAGGCTGGCACGACCGGCCTCGAGCTGCGCGCGCGCCTGGAGCGCCGCTCGGATCTCGAGCTTCTGCACCTTCCTCCGGAAAAGAGGAAAGATCCACGAGCCCGGCGAGAGCTCCTCAATGAGGTCGATCTGGCCATTCTCTGCCTGCCCGATGAGGCGGCCCGCGAGGCGGTGAGCTGGATTGAAAACCCCAGCGTCCGGATCCTGGATGCGAGCTCGGCCCATCGGGTCGCTGAGGGGTGGGTCTATGGGTTTCCCGAACTCATCCGGGGCCAGGCTGAGCGAATCGCCAGCGCGCGGCAGGTCGCCAACCCGGGCTGCTACGCGACTGGGGCCACGGCGCTCATCCGGCCCCTCGTCGAGGCTGGGCTCCTCCCCGCCGGGTTTCCCGTAAGCCTCCATGCGATCTCCGGCTATAGCGGAGGAGGGCGCCCCCTGATTGAGGCGATGGAGCGCGGAGAAGACCACCCTTTGGCAGGAGATTACCGGGCCTATGGGCTCAACCTGCGGCACAAGCACGTCCCTGAGATCCAGCGCTACGGGGCTCTGGAGCATCCTCCTATCTTTTCCCCATCGGTCGCTCGCTTTCGCCAGGGGATGCTCGTTTACCTTCCCCTGCCCCTCTGGGCTTTGCCGAAGGCCCCAAGGCCTCGAGAGCTCTACGACGCCTTCGCGGAGCACTACCAGGGCCAGCCGAACATCCGGGTACTCTGGGGCGAGGGGCTTGCCTCGCTCGACCCCCAGGCGCTCAACGGGACCAACCTCCTGGAGCTCTTCGTCTTTGGCGAAGAAGAGCGCGAGCAGGCCCTTCTGGTAGCCCGCCTGGACAATCTGGGCAAAGGGGCCTCAGGAGCTGCGGTGCAGAACCTGGAACTCATGCTGGGGCTGGGGTCTGCCAGGGAGAAGGTTGGGGCTCGGGACACAGAAACACCCGAGGGGTCACCCCGGGTGTGAGCTGGCGGGCCCGGCAGGATTCGAACCCACGACCTACTGATCCGTAGTCAGTCGCTCTATCCAGCTGAGCTACGGGCCCGGAATCCAAGATAACATGCCCTGGGCACTCCTTCAAGAAGCTGTAATTGGCCAGCCCATCCGAGACTTTTGGCGAACCGACTTCGTCTGTTGTTGAGCCAGGAACTCCAAGGGCGCCAGTCCTCCCAAGGCCATGTGGGCCTTCGGCGGTTGTTGTGCCTGCAGGTGCATCAGCCCCCTCGGCGAGGACCGTGTGTACACCTCGTCGCGAAGGTACGCTGCATCCCCATCCACCCGTTGAGCTTGGCGCCCCGAGGAGGGAGCACGACGAGCCAGATCCCCAGCCTCTGGCAAGCCTCCTCAAACTCGCCTATGAACTCGCTTCCCCAGCCCACCTGCACTGCCCGGATAGGGAAGCGGGTGATCGGGTTCGAGGCCGAGCAGTGCTTGACCATCTCCCCGGGCCCCAAGTTCCCGCTCAGGGGCTCTACCCGCACAGGTCCCCAAGGGAGAGGACCGGGTCGTCCCCTAGCCTCCAGGTGGGCCAGGATGCGGCCCACGGTGTACTCGCTGATTCCAATCTTGCTTAGGGAGAGCCAGATGGGCCACCTTCCCTGCTCCTGCGCAGGGGAGGAGCTTGGGGGTCCAAAGGGCCTGATCCCTGAAGTGCTTAGACCTTTGGCTCCTGGACCTTGCTCCCGGGTGCCCCATACCTCCGCAACACCTCCTTCCCCTTGAGCTTGCGCAGGCGTTCTTGGACCAGGGCCCCTGCTGCTTCCCAGTCCTCCTTGTTTGATCCCAGCCTAGAGCCTCACATGTGTCTGTCCGGGTTCAGAAGCCGCTCCGTCAGACTGATTCATTCCTGCTCAAGCAGGCTCGAAGCTAACTTCCTGCTTCCCAGAGGCCGGTTTCACTCCGGACTTTCGACCGAAGCCAGCGCCTTCCTCTCCACAGGCTTCGGTGGCGGAACTCGCCGTAAAGCCGCTCCGCCGCTTTGCGCTGGCTGACCCCCAGCGGCATACAAGGCAATGGCCGCCTCACCCACGTTCACTTGACGCCCGGCGTAGGGTTGTCACTTGCCTTTCCGATCCCGAGGGATCAAGCGCGCCACATGAGCAAAGGTGGTCTCGTGTAGTGGCCGTTTGTGCGACCGCCGTGCTCCCGCAAGAAGGTCTCCCGGTCGGCGTCCAGCGGAATCTGCACAACCTCGGTCGCCGTTTCCCTCAAGGGTATCTTGGTCCATGGGGTTACCTCCTTTCTCATCGGGTACCCCCTCTTGTGACACAGACCCTTACACACAACACGGCCGATGGAAACGAGCTTGCGCAATATGCTCAAAATATACGTAGATAGACAGCTATGCGAAAGTATTCAATGAGCAGTTCTCAATCCTTCGCTTCCTGGGGCTCTATGCAGCATAGCGCTCCAGGCTGCCCTCATCGGTCGATCCCGAGTGCCTCTCCAGGACCGCCATCATATGGGCGCGATGCTCACACAGCTCAAAAGGCTATACCGCTCCTTTGCTGGAAAAGGCAGCCTTCGAGCTGGTCCTCGTTCTCCTTTTGCTTCGCTACGCACCCTTGAACTGCCGCCGTGGTTGCGCCTCATAGGCCTCTTTTGGGCCGAGTTCAGTCATGTGTTCACACGATAGACCTCGAATCGGAGGTCGAGGTGTCCATCCTTTGAAAGCTCTTTGAGCTCCCTTTGGTGCTCGTTGAGCTTGGCAGAGCCGCTTTTGATCTCGAGGAGAACGATCGCTCGTACAGCATCGTCGGAAAGGCCGTCGAAGACAATGTAGTCGATGGGATGGCCGATGAATCGAGCGTCTTTGGGATTGTAGGGGAAGTCTGGAAGGAAGGGAGCGAAGGCCTCGGCAACCTGTCCTTTGATGGTTCTCCGGCTGGATTGAAGCGCTTCTTGGCGAGCTTTCTCAAGCTCTTGCTTCTGCATGAGCCTCAGTTCTTCCAGCTGGTGCCGCTCGGCCAGTATCTGCTGGTATTGCCAGAGTGACGACTCCTCGGACTTCAGTCCGAGGCTTCTCGGTTCTCACGGAACGGTTGCTGCTGTATCCATTCCCGAAGGCTCCGTCCGAGCCCGTGCCAGGATGTTCAGCGCGGCGGCCACGTCTCTGTGCAGAAGCGTCCCGCATTGGGGGCAAGTGTACACCCGTATCCAGAGGGGGTGCTTCTCTCTGTGGCCGCATACCGGACAGTCCTGGCTCGTATACTTAGGGTCTACCCTTATGATCCGCCTACCAGCCTCCTCCGCTTTGTAGGCGAGGATTGCAAGAAACTGCGCCCAGCCCGCGTCCAGCACGCTCTTGGCAAGCCGGGTGCGGGCCAGGCCAAGGATGTTCAGGTCTTCATGGACGATGGTGCCATACCGATTGACCAGCCTTTTCGCAAGTTTATGGTGAAAGTCCTTGCGCTGGTTGGCGACCTTGCGGTGCAGGTTGGCCACCCGCCTTCTGGCCTGCTTGCGGCGATGGCTGCCCCGCTTCTTGCGGGCAAGGCTGCGCTGGGCGGTGGCGAGTTTGGCTTGCGCCTTGTGGAAAGACCGGGGGGCCTGGACCATCTCGCCGTCCGAGGTGATGAGGAAGTTGGGATTCGTGCCGAGGTCGATCCCGATGGTCTGGTCATTGGGGGGAAGGGGCCTGGGCTCCACCTCACAAACGAAAACAATGGACCAGTGCTCGCCTTCCCGCTTGACCGTGGCGATCTTCAGTGTCCCCTCAAGGGGCCGGTGCAGCTTGACCTTCAGCGAGCCGATGCCGTAGAGGAGCACCCGCTTCCCACCCTCCTGGAGTTTGACTCCAGTAGCGTCCGCTTGGGGGAAAGTAAAAGAGTCGTAGCGCCCTCGGCCCTTGAAGCGGGGGTAGCCTGGGGTTTCCCCCTTCTTGACCCGACGGAAGAACCCTTGGAAGGCTTTGTCCACCCGTGCGATGACGTTTTGCAGCACCTGGGAGTGGACGCCCCGGTACTCCGGCAACTCAGCCCGTATCTCCGGCAGGTGACGCTTCTGCTCGTAGAAGCCCACCGTCTTGCCCGCCTTGTGGTAGGCCTCTTTCCGCTCCTGCAAGGCCGCGTTGTACAGCTGGCGGCACAGCTCGAGCGTGCGTTCCAGGTCGCGAGCCTGGGGCTTGGTGGGGTAGAGGCGGTACTTGAATGCTTTAAACATCCTTTCCTGCACTGCGCCATGAGCAACGTGTCTGCGGTACTTGGGGGTGAAGACGAAATGGTCGTTCAAATTGAAGTGTGAGTGCCGTGCGGCACGTTCTTCAGGCACATCCACACGATACCGCACAATGACTGCCCACCATGCGATGTGCCCCTTTGGGGTACGTGGGGGAGTCCATGGATCCCCGGTGTGAAAGCCGGGGGATTATAGCTCCCCCACACCCCCTCTTTTTTCTAAGAGCGCGATGAGCATGACGACGAGCAGGGTCAACACGACGACTGTCATTCCTACCTCCAGGAGGAGCCTACCAAGACCGTAAACCTCGTTGGGTCAAATATCACAGGCTCGCCCCATCTCCCTCTCTAGAGTGAGACCTGGAAGGTACCTTCCGTTGGTTCTTGGCCCTAGGCCTTCCGCACTTCTTCGGACCCCCTTGATCATGGGTCCACCCTTTGGAGGAACACGTGAAGAGCAATCAAGGCTTTACCCTCATCGAGCTCCTGATCGTCATCGCCATTATCGGCATCCTGGCTGCGGTCTTGATCCCCAACCTGCTCCATGCCCGCGCGGTCGCCCAAGACCGGGCTGCCCAGGCCTACGACGCCAACGTCTACCAGGCGGTCGAGGCGTACATCGCGAGCAACCCCAACGTGAACACAAGTCAAATCCCGAAAACCTGCGGCAACGGCGTAACGTATAGCGCAGGCTCGTACAGCGTCCCGAACCCCGGCAGCTCGGTGTATAGCTGCAACGTTAATGTCTCCAACAATGGCAACTCGGTGACCGTTACGGTCACGAGCGTCAACGGCACGACATTCGTCAACGGCCAGCAGCAGTAGCCCGCACAACCCTCCTGCCCCCCGGGAAACCGGGAGGCTTTCGTATGCGCGGATTCACCCTGATCGAGCTCCTGATCGTGCTCGCGATCCTCGGAGCGCTGAGCGCGGTCCTCCTTCCCGCCCTCCTCCGTGCCCGCGCCGCCGCTCAGGACCGCGCGGCCCAGCTCTACGGGGCCAACGTCTACCACGTGGCCCTAGCCTACTTGGCCGAGAGCCCCAACCACAGCCTCCAGGCCAGTACCTGCCTCCGAGGCTATCAGGTGGGCTCGTACTCCGTCCCTGCTCCGGGGCCCTGGGTGCTCCGCTGTCAGATCCTGCTCCACCCCCTTCGGGTCCTGGTCCTCAGCGCGGGGGGAGAGCTGAGCGTCAACGGGGTTCCCCAGTAAGCTGGAGGCATGCGCTTTCCCCAAGACTGGTATGGTGGCTCAACGGCGGCCGGCCTGAAACCCTCAGGCCGGCCCGACCTCGCCCTCCTCGTCTCCGCTCGGCCAGCGGCCTGGGCCTTTGCTGGGACGCTCAACCGAGCAGCGGCCCCTTCGGTCCAGAGGGGGCGGGCCCTCTACGCTCAAGCAGCCCCGCTGCGCGCGTTGGTGGTCAACTCTGGGATTGCCAACTGCGCGACCGGCCCCCAGGGCGTCGAAGCCGATCGGCGCATGGCCGAGCTCGCTGCCTCGAGGCTTCAGATCTCCCCTGAGGAGGTCCTCACTGCCTCGACTGGGGTCATTGGGGTTCCTCTTCCCCTCGAGCGGATCGAGGAGGCCCTCCCCCGCATCGAGCTCGGCGAGGAGGTGGAGCAGTTTGTGGAGGGGATCCTCACCACGGATACCCGCCTCAAGTTGGCCGAAGCCCAGATCGGGCCTGCCCGTCTGGTCGGCTTCTGTAAGGGGAGTGGGATGATCGCTCCCCATATGGCCACCATGCTCGCCTACCTCGTCACTGATGCGGCGATTCCCCAGGCCGAACTGCGCCGGGGCTTTTCGAAGATCCTCGAGGAGAGCTTCAACCAGGTCAGCGTGGATACCGACACCTCGACGAACGATATGGCGGTCCTCCTCGCCAACGGAGCAGCAGGGCCGGTTGAGCCCTCCCAGTTCTGGCAAGGAGTCCGTCAGGTGGCGATCTCGCTAGCCCGCCAGCTGGCTCGCGACGGGGAAGGGGCAACCAAGCTCCTCACCGTCCGCGTTCGGGGTGCCCGCAGCGCCGAAGAAGCTCGCCGGGCTGCTTTGGCGGTCGCCTCAAGCCCCCTGTGGAAGAGCGCTGCCTATGGGCGCGACCCCAACTGGGGTCGGATCCTCATGGCCCTCGGCAAGTCGGGAGCCGAGTTCGATCTTTTTAAGGTCACGATCAGCCTCCAAGGCCACCTCCTCTACGCGGGAGCCCCCCTCCCCTTTGCTCGGGAAGAGGTCAGCCGCAGCATGGAGGCCGAGGAGGTCGTGGTGGAGGTTGACCTCCGGGAAGGAGAAGGGTCAGGAGAAGCCTGGGGCTGCGACCTGAGCGAGGAGTATGTCCGGATCAACGCCCTCTACACGACCTGAGCGTCAATCTTTTAAGGTCTGGGTAGCCTCCACCAAAGCGGGTAGGAGCTCTTTGAGGTCGCCCACGATCCCGTAGTCGGCGATCTTGAAGATCGGTGCTTCGGGATCCCGGTTGATCGCTACGATGCAGCGGCTTTTGTTCATCCCGGCTTGATGTTGGACTGCTCCGCTGATTCCGAGGGCGAGGTAGAGGTTGGGCTGCACGGTCTTGCCAGTCTGACCAACCTGCTCAGCGTAGGGGCGCCAGCCGGCATCGACGACCGCCCGGGTCGCTCCGACCGCCCCGCCCAGGATTCGGGCTAGCTCCTCGAGCTGGGCAAAGGCCTCCGGGCTGCCGAGCCCCCTTCCCCCGCTCACCACGATGCTCGCTTCGCTCAAAGAAATCCCCCGGCGTTCTTCCTGGATCCGCTCGAGGACCCGTACCCGCTCGTCCAGGGGGGGTAGCTCGAGGCGTTCCAGGTCACCGGGAGCGGGAAGAGGCTCAGCAGGTGGGGTCGTATTCGCTTTGACCAGGAGGACCACTGGGAGGGCGGCTTTGAGCGTCTCGCTGACCCGGTTGAGGTAGCTGTAGCGGCGGGCCAGGATCGCCTCGCCTTCCCGCCAGCTCTCGAGGGTCTCTTCCAGAAGGCCAGCATTCAGCTTGAAGGCCAAGCGGGCTGCCCAGGTTCTCCCGGTCCGGCTCGAGGGAGCGACCACTGCTCGAGCCTGGGCGGCTTTTGTAGCGACTTCTGCTGCTTGCGCCCAGCGCTCTGGAGTGTAGACTCCGGCCTCAGCTTGGTAGAGGCGCTCCACGTAGCCCCGAGCCTCTTCGAGGAGCGCCTCGGGGGCTCCGAAGATGAGCCCCTGCACCGGGCCTAGGTCGAGGGCCCGAGCCCGCTGGATCGCCTCGAGAGAAGCTTTACGCAGCCGCTTACCGTCATGTTCAAGGATGACGAGGACCATCAGAGCACCTTCGCTTCCTCGCGGAGGAGCCGGAAGAGCTCCCGCGCCGCACCGTGAGGATCCTTGCTGCCATCGAGGATCTTGTGAAGTCGCTCCCGCTCCTGGACAGCCTGCTCGACGAGCTCAACTCGAGGGATGACCTCAAGTGTTTCCCGGTGCAACTCCTTGCGTTTGGCCTTCATGATGCCGGGCAGGGTCGGATAGCGGGGCTCGTTCAGGCCTTGCTGCGTCGTGAAGACCGCTGGGAGGCTCACCTCGACCCACTCAGCCCCTTCATCCAGGTCGTGGCGCGCCCGGGCGCTTCCCTGCTGGAGCTCCAGAGCGGTGGTCCAGGAGATCACCGGCCAGCCGAGGGCCTCGGCGAGGGCTGGTCCCAAAGCTTGAGAGTCCCAGTCGGCCTGCTGGCCACCGGTGAGGACCAAGGTGGGCTCCTCGGCGTTGAGGTAAGGGACCAAGGCCTTGGCCTCGCTCAGCGGATCCAAAAAGCCCTCATGGACGAGATGCAAGGCCCGATCAATGCCCATTGCCAGCGCGGTGCGCAGGGCTTCTTCGAGCCGCTCGGGACCTACGCCGATGACCAACGTCTCGCCTCCGTGCCGCTCCTGAAGCCTCAGGGCCTCCTCGACGGCGTATTCATCCATCTGATCGAGGATCCAGGTGACCCCGCTGAGGTCGACCCGGCCTCCTTGCACTCGGATCCTAGACTCCGCATCGGGAACCTGTCGGACGATTGCGACGAACTTCACGCTCCACCTCCCAGAAGGTGGCGGGCGATGATGACCCGCTGGATCTCGTTGGTGCCTTCGTAGATCTGGTTGAGCTTAACGTCCCTTAGGAGCTTTTCAACAGGATATTCCTGCATGTATCCATAGCCTCCGTGGATCTGGATGGCCTGATTCGCTGCTTCAAAAGCGACCTCGCTCGCGTAAGCCTTGGCGACCGCCGAGGCATGGGCATGGGGGAGCCCTTGATCGCAGAGCCAAGCAGCGTAGAGGGTGTAGGCCCGGGCAGTCTCCAGGCCGATGTACATATCCGCCAGCTTGAACTGAATTGCCTGCAGCTCGGCGATGGGCTTCCCGAAAGCTTCTCGATTCTGAGCGTAGCGGGTTGCCTCTTCGAGGGCCCGCCTGGCGACTCCTAGGCTCCCTGCGGCAACCGGGATCCGAGTCTTGTTCAGGGTGTTCATGGCGATCTTGAACCCCTCCCCCTCACTCCCCAGGCGGTTGCTGGCGGGGACGAAGCAGTCCTCGAAGCGAAGCTCATAGGTCCCCGAGGCTCGCTGACCCATCTTGCCGTGGAGCTTATGAGCGCTCATCCCCGGACTGCCCCGCTCGACGACCAGAGCCACCACACCCCGGTGGTGCAACTCAGGGTTGACGGTAGCGAAGACGACCACCCACTCCGCATCCCCCCCATTGGAGATCCAGGTCTTGGTCCCCCTTAGGAGATAGCCTCCCTCGGTGGGGAAGGCTCGGGTCTGTAAGGCCGCCGCATCGGAGCCGTTGCCGGGTTCGGAAAGGGCAAAAGCAGCCAGGGCAGCTTTCTGCGTTAAAGGGCGCAAAAAGTGCTCTTTTTGCTCCTCGTTGCCCGCTAGGAGGACCGGAGTGATCCCCAGATCGGAAGCCATCGCGATCGTGTAGATCCCCATGCAGCCCCAGGCCAGCTCCTCGCCGAGGAGGACCTCGTCGATCATGGAAAGCCCCAGGCCTCCATAGGCCTCGGGGATGGTGGCGTTGAGCAGGCCGGTTTGGTGGAGCTTCTCGATGATTGGCCAGGGAACCTCTTCCTTGCGGTCATACTCGTGAGCGACCGGCAGGATCTGCTCTTTGGCAAAGCGGCGGGCTAGGGCTTGAAGCTGCTTTTGCTCCTCACTCAGGCTGAAGTCAATCATAGTCTTTGACTTAGTCTAAGATTCCCTGAATCCCGCGACAAGGGTCTTTAGGTCAAGATCCCCGCCCGCCCATTCCTGGGGATGTCATACTGTGGGCTATGGGACTTCCTTCTCCCCACGGCGGGGAGCTGGTCGAGCAGCTGGGGCCTCCTCCAGAGCTCAAGGGCCTTCCCCGCCACGAGCTCTCGCCTCGTGAGCTCGCTGACCTCGAGTGCTTGGCGACCGGCGTCTATTCACCTCTTCGGGGATTCATGGGAGCCGAAGACTATCGTCGGGTACTGAGGGAGATGCGTCTGGCCAGCGGCCTCCTCTTTAGCCTCCCGATCACCTTGGCCCTCAAGGAGGAGGAAGCAGCCCAATTGGGGCCCAAGGAGGCGCTGGTCCTCACCTGGCATCAGGAGCCCTTGGGCCTTCTCGAGGTTGAGGAGCTCTTCCGACCGGATCGGGAGGAAGAAGCCCGAGCCGTCTATGGGACCACTGACCTCAAGCACCCTGGAGTCGCCACTCTCTTCTCCTCAGGCCCAGTCTATGTAGGGGGAACCGCACGCCTCTTTCACCCTGTTCCCCACTCCCACTTCGCTCGCTACCGGTTGACTCCCCGCGAGACCCGCCGGATCTTTGCCGAGCGGGGCTGGCGGAGCGTAGCAGCCTTCCAGACCCGGAACCCTCTTCACCGGGCTCATGAGTATCTGCACAAGGTGGCCCTGGAGCTCACTGATGGTCTCCTCCTTCACCCTCTGGTTGGGGAAACCAAAGCGGACGACCTTCCCGCCACCCTCCGGGTGCGAAGCTATGAAGTGGCCCTCGAGCACTACTATCCCCAAGATCGCGTCCTCCTGGCCGTCTTCCCTGGGGCGATGCGCTACGCGGGTCCTCGGGAGGCGCTCCTCCACGCCATCGCGCGCAAGAACTACGGAGCCAGCCACTTCATCGTGGGTCGGGACCATGCGGGCGTGGGGGGCTACTATCCTCCCTATGCTGCCCATCGGATCTTCGATGCCTTGGAAGAGGAGCTGGGCATCGTCCCCCTCCGCTTTGAGGAGGCCCACTACTGCCGCCGGTGTCAGGGAATGGTGACCTCCAAGACCTGCCCGCACGGCGAGGCGTCCTGGGTCCGCCTCTCAGGTACCCAGGTGCGCCAGATGCTCCGCCAGGGAATTCCCCTGCCTCCTGAATTTACCCGTCCCGAAGTGGCCGAGCTCTTGCTGAGAGCCTACCAGGAGGAGCATGCCTAGCGGAAGGGTCGTTTGGTTCACCGGGCTCTCGGGGGCCGGGAAGACGACCCTGGCTCAGGCGACCTATCGGGAACTTGAAGCAAGGGGGATTGACGCTGAGGTCTTAGACGGCGATGAGCTTCGCGCGACGCTCTCGAAGGGGCTTGGCTTTCGCCGAGAGGACCGGGAAGAGCACCTCTTCAGAGTCGGCTACGTGGCCAGGCTGCTCGCCCGTCACGGAGTCGTGGTCCTGGTCGCGGCGATCGCCCCCTATCGGGCCGTGCGCGAGGAGCTTAGGCGGAGCCTCCCGAACTTCGTCGAGGTCTATGTGGCCACTCCCCTGGAGGTCTGCGAGGCCCGCGATCCGAAGGGGCTCTATCGGCGGGCACGAGCGGGGGAGCTTCGCCAGATGAGCGGGATCGACGATCCCTACGAGCCTCCTTTGGCCCCCGAGGTCATCTGCCGGACCGATCTCGAACCTCTTTCAACGAGCGTCCGCAAGATCCTCAAGGTTTTAGAGTGTGACTGAGATCTGGCCCAATTTCTTCATCGCTGGAGCGGCTCGCTCGGGGACGACCTCCCTTTACACCTATCTCAAGCAGCATCCCCAGGTCTATCTCTCCCCGATCAAGGAGCCCCACTACTTCGCTCAGATCACCCCCTCGCCCGCTCAGCGCCACGTGGTCCATCCCATCAACCGCAAAGAGTCCTACCTCCATCTCTTTCGCGGTGCGGGAGGCGCTGTGGCGATCGGGGAGGCCAGTCCCTCCTACCTCTGGGAGCCTCAGGCTCCTGCTCGGATCCAGGCTCAGATCCCAGAGGCCCGCATCCTCCTCCTCTTGCGCGACCCGGTGGAGCGGGCGTACTCCCACTATCTGATGGATGTCCGGGAGGGCCAGGAGACTCTTCCCTTTGAGGAAGCCCTCCAGCGGGACTGGGTGAGGCCGAACAAAGGATGGGGAGTATCGCGCCTCTACGTCGAGCTGGGCTTTTATGCCCCTGGGGTGGAGCGCTTTCTTCGGCTCTTCGGCCCTGAGCGCGTCAAAGTCCTCTTCTTCGAGGATCTCGTTCAACGGCCCGAGGTCTTGCTCAAGGAGGTTCAGGAGTTTTTAGGCCTGAACGTCCTTCCCCTCCAAGCAGGTGAGCCGCAGAATGCCTATCGGGCCCCTCGCGGTCCGCTGGCCCAGAAGATCTTGGGCACCCCCTGGATCCGCCAGCTTACCCTTCTCGTCCCACCCGGGATCCGCCATCCCCTGAAGGAGCGCTTCTTCCTCCAACAAGGACCCAAGCCCGCGATGAGCCGTGAGGCTCGGAGGTGGCTCCAAAGCCTCTATGCTCCCGACCTCGCGCGGTTGGAGGAGTTGCTTGGCCGAAAGCTCCCCCAGCTCCGCCGTTCCTGGTGTTGAGCAATCCAAGCGTTCTTCCCTCGGCGTATATGATCCAGGTGGAACGAACCTAACCGTCATCCCTGATCCCAGGTGGCCCGAGGATCAACCGAGATCTTTTCTGAGGAGGATGGATTTGATCAACCCCAGCGGGGATGAGTTTGTCCAGGAATTGGCCCAGTTGATCAAGGAGATGATCCAAGAGCTTAGGCTCGAGCCTCCCCCTAAAGATGAGCAGCAAAAGCTGATCAGGGGGCTCAAGGCTCTTCTGAGGCGGTTTCGACAGTCTCGGTCTCGGATCCGGGCCTGACTCAATAAGCTCCTTCGCGCCTGAGGACTGCCCAAACCCCACGAGCGAGGATCCAGAGGTCGAGCCAGATCGACCAATTGCGGACATAGGTGCTGTCGAGCTGGACCCGCTCCTCGTAGCTCATCTGGCTTCGTCCTGAGACCTGCCAGAGACCGACGAGGCCGGGTCGGACTTTGGTATAGAGAGGATAGCTTCCCCCATAGCGGGCGATCTCGTCCTGCTGGATGGGGCGCGGCCCGACCAGGCTCATCTCCCCCTTGAGGACGTTCCACAATTGGGGGAGCTCGTCGAGGCTCCAGCGCCGGAGCCACCTGCCCATCCGGGTGATGCGGGGATCGTGGGTGAATTTCTGTTTGGCTTCCCACTCGGCCCGCAGCAGGGGATCCTGCAAACAGGCTGCCAGGGCAGCCTCGGCATGGTCGACCATCGAGCGAAACTTCAGAAGGCGAAACTTTTTGCCCCCTAGGCCGATCCGCTCTTGGCTGTAGAAGATGGGTCCCGGAGAGTCGAGGCGGATGAGGGTGGCGATGATCAGGCCCACGAGCGTGGCGGGCAGCGCGACGAGGAGGGTGAGGAGGAGATCCAACGCCCGTTTGAGCCGCCGGGGCCCTTCGAGCAGAAGCTCTTGCCGGAGCTCCAGCCCCAGGATGCCCTTGAGATCTCGAGGGATGATCCAGAGGCTGGCCAGCCCCAGGAGGTCGGGGATCAGGATGAGGTGAGGAAACCGCTGGCTCTGCTCCTCGAGGAGCTTCAGGAGCTCTTCGCGCGGAAGCTCGGGCATGGCCAGGATGGCCCAGCGAGCCTTCGGGGACTCTAGCTGCTCGTCGCGTGGGTCGAGCTGGGCGATCGGCTTGAGGCCCAGGCCTGGCTGCTCGCGGAGTTTCAGGGCGAGCTCGCTGGCCACAGCGCCTTGCCCCAGGATCACCACCGGCTCTCCCCACCAGCTTTTGGCGGCAAAGAGCTCGCGGAGTAGGGCTCGAAAGAGGGGAGTGAGGAGGAGCGAGCATCCCCAGGCCAAAAAGAAGACCCCGCGCGAATAAGCCTCTCCCCCCTTGAAGAGGAAGCTAGAAGCCCCCAGGAGGAGGTAGACCAGGGTGGTTCCCTGACTCAAGCGCCGGAGCTCCTCAGGGGGGGTGAGGCCGAAGCCTGGATAAAGGCCCAAAGCGGCGTAGAAGAGGGGAAAAAGGAGGAGGCCGGGGAGGAGCTTGAGGTAGATCTCTAGAGGAAAGTAGCCTCCCAGAGCTTTGCGCAGGCTAAAGCCGAGGCTAGCAGCCAAAAGTAGGCTCACAAGATCGCCAAAGAGGAGCAAGAGCCCCGCATTCCAAGTTCGGGTTCGCGGCAGGGTGAGGCGGCGCTGGGCCGGTAGCTGCATCATCTTTACTCTAGGAGCTCTGGGCGTGCAGGGCGGGTTATTTGCACTTTGGGTATAATCCTTAAAGTTCCTAAGGAGGTCACGATGAGCGTAGATTCCTTCTTGGCCGCTCGCGATGCGCTGCTTTCCTGGCGGGGGGATCCTGAGCGGGCATATCGGGAGTTCCGCTGGCCCGAGCTTCAAACCTTCAACTGGGCTCTCGACTACTTCGACCTCATGGCCGAGGGAAATATGCAACCTGCCCTGATCGTGGTCGAGGAGGCTAAAGAGGAGCGCTTGAGCTTTGCTGAGCTGGCCGAGCGCTCCTCTCAGGTTGCCAACTTTCTCCGTCGCCTCGGGGTGACCCGCGGAGATCGGATCCTCCTCATGCTTCCCAACCAGATTCCCCTCTTCGAGCTGATGCTGGCCTCCATCAAGCTAGGGGCGGTGATCGTTCCTGCGACCACCTTGCTCACCCCCACCGACCTGCGCGACCGCCTGGAACGGGGGGCGATCCACTGGGTGGTGACCGATGCTCCAAACACCGAGAAGTTCAGGGGCCTTGAAGGTTTCCGGGGTGTGGTGGTGGGCGATCGGGTGCCGGGCTGGACCGAATACGCTGATTCGGCTAGCGCTCCGGCCCGCTTCCATCCTGAGGGGCCCACCCAGGCAAGCGACCCCTTGCTCCTCTACTTCACCTCCGGGACTACATCCCGACCCAAGCTCGTTGTGCATAGCCACCAGAGCTACCCGGTGGGGCATCTTTCGACCATGTTCTGGCTCGGCTTGCAGCCCGGGGATATCCACGAGAACATCAGCTCGCCAGGTTGGGCGAAGCACGCCTGGAGCAGCTTCTTCGCTCCCTGGAACGCAGGGGCGACGGTCCTCGTCCATAACTACGCTCGCTTTGAGGCGAGCAAAAGTTTGGAGGTTCTACGGCGCTATCGGGTGAACTCGTTGTGCGCCCCGCCCACAGTCTGGCGGATCTTCATCCAGGGTGAGCTCGGGCCTCGCCCCGAAGCCTTGCGGGAGCTCGCGAGCGCTGGGGAGCCCCTCAATCCTGAGGTCATCGCCCAGGTTCAAAAAGCCTGGGGCCTGGCGATCCGGGATGGCTACGGTCAGACCGAGACCACTGCCCAGATCGGCAATCCTCCTGGCTTGCCGATTCGTCCTGGCTCGATGGGCCGTCCCCTACCCGGTTATCGGGTGGCGCTCCTCGACCCGGAGGGGCGAGAAGCGGAAGAAGGGGAGATCGCCCTCCTGCTCGACCCTCCGCCGCTGGGGCTCATGTTGGGCTACCTCGACCAGCCTGAGCGGACCAAGGAGCTCACAGCGGGGGGGTACTACCGCACCGGCGATGTCGCTCGGCGCGATGCGGAGGGGTACTTCTGGTACGTGGGGCGGGCGGACGATGTCTTTAAGAGCTCGGACTATCGGATCTCGCCCTTTGAGCTCGAAAGCCTGCTCATCGAGCATCCAGCCGTGGTGGAAGCAGCGGTGATCCCCAGCCCGCACCCGGTGCGGGGTACGGTTCCCAAAGCCTACGTGATCCTCGCTGCTGGCTATGCCCCCGATCGCGAGACCGCTCGGAGCATCTTCCAGTTCATTCGCGAGAAAGCCGCTCCTTACAAACGGATCCGCCGCCTTGAGTTCGCCGATTTGCCCAAGACAATCTCCGGCAAGATCCGCCGGGTCGAGCTCCGTCAGCGCGAGCTGAGCAAGGAAGGGCGGAGTGAGCTGGAGTTCTACGAGGAGGACTTCGAGTTCTGAAGCATCTCCTCGGGCATCTCGACGGCGACCACGCGGCCGCGCACGCAGAGCGTTCCCTGGGCGTAGAGCTCGCTCTCGATGACCATCTTGCGCCCTTTGATCTCTACCGCCCGTCCCCGGAGCTCTAGAGGCACCAGGGGTGTGGGCCGCAGGAAGTCGACCTGCAAGGAGGCCGTCACGAACCGGGGAGGAGGGGCGAGGGGGTCGAGGCCGCGCGCGCGAGCGGCGAATGCGGCAGCGCTGCCCGTTGAGTGGCAGTCGACCAAAGAGGCTAAAAGACCCCCGTAGACGTAGCCCGGGATGGCCGTGTGGTAGGGGCGAGGGGTAAAGCGGCTGACTGTCTCTTCGCCTTCAAGGTAGGTCTTGAGGTGGAGCCCCTCGGGGTTAAGCCTTCCGCATCCGTAGCAGTAGCTCACCTCATCGGGATAGGTATCCTGAATCGCCAGTGGTTCCATACCCTCAGCCTACCAAGTGTCAGGGCATGTTATGCTCACGGATGCATGGACCGACCCCTGATGATCTTTGGCGGCCAGTCCAACCTGCCTCTCACCCGGGAGATCGCGGAGAACCTGGGGATCCCGTTGGGAAAGAGCCGCACAGAGCGATTTGCCAACGATAATCTTTTCGTTCGCTTTGAGGAGAGCCTCCGAGAATCGGATGTCTTCATCGTCCAGTCGCTCACCCCCCCGGTCCACGACCATCTCATGGAACTCCTCATGATGATCGATGCGGCCAAAGGGGCCTCGGCGGCTCGGGTCACCGCTGTCATCCCCTATTTCTCCTATGCGCGCTCGGATAAGAAGGACTCCCCTCGCATCTCGATCACCGCTCGCTTGGTCGCCGATCTGATTCAGACGGCAGGAGCCGATCGGGTGCTCACCATGACACTCCACTCCCCACAGGTCCACGGTTTTTTCAAAGTCCCCCTAGACCACCTCTCGGCCGAGATGGTTCTGGCAAACTACTTTGTGACTCGGGTGGAATCTTTGGAGGAAGCTGTCGTGGTTGCTCCTGATGCCGGGGATCTCAAGCGCGCGAGCTCGTTGGCCCGGCGGCTCGGCCTGCCCCTGGCCTTTATCGATAAGCAAAGGATTTCGGATACCGAGGTGGCGGTGCGGGGGCTGGTGGGGGAGGTCAAGGGCCGCATCGCCCTGATCCTCGATGACGAGATCTCCACTGCAGGCTCGCTGGTGAAAGCTGCTGAGGCTGCGCTGGCTGCAGGAGCCCGGGAGGTCTACGCTGCAGCGACCCATGGAGTCTATGTGGGCCCTGCGGTGGCCCGCATCGAGCAGAGCCCAATCCGCGAGGTCGCGGCGACGAATACCTGTGCCCACGCCTATCCGAAAAGCCCTAAGCTCAAGACGCTCACCGTGGGTCCTCTCTTTGCTGAGGCGATCTGGCGGATTCACCAGGGGGAGTCGGTCTCTTCGCTCTTCACCTAGTCTGGAGGTGAGGCTTGGGTACTCGGAGCGAGGTGGCGTTGATCGTCCCCACCCGCAATCCGGGCCCTTCGTTCCGATCCTGGCTCGAAGCCCTCGAAGCCCAGACCCTAAAGACGCAGCGGATCCTGCTCGACACCGCTTCGCGTGATGGCACGCCCCAGCTGGCCCGGCGCTACGGGTTTGAGGTCTACCAGGTCCATCGCTTCGACCACGGCTTGACCCGCCAGTGGGCTCTGGACTTGACTCAGGCCCCCTTCCTGGTCTACATGACCCAGGATGCGCTCCTTGCCGAGCCCCGATCGCTGGAACGGTTGGTAGCGGCCTTGGAGGACCCTCGGGTCGGAGGCGCTTACGGCCGTCAGCTCCCTCGCCCTACGGCTTCGATCCTCGAAGCGGCTCCCCGCCGTTTCAACTATCCTCCCCAGAGTATGCGGCGCAGCCGGAGAGACATCCCTCGCTTGGGGATGCGCGCCGCTTTTTTCTCCAATGCCTTCGCTGCGTATCGAAGGGAAGCCCTCCTAGAGGTCGGCGGTTTTCCCCCTGCGATCTTGGGGGAAGATATGGCGGTGGCAGCCCGGATGCTTCTCGCTGGATGGGAGCTCGCTTACGTAGCGGAGGCCCAGGTCGTTCACTCCCATCCGTACACCCTCCTCCAGGAGTTCTCCCGCTCGTTTGACATCGGAGTCTTCCACAGCCAGCATCCCTGGCTTCTCCAGGAGCTCGGTCCGCCGGAAGGGGAGGGGCTCCGCTACCTGCGCTTCGAGCTCGCTTCGATTGGGTGGCATCCTGCGGCGCTGGTCTCCCTGACTCGAGCTGCTCTGCGCTACGCGGGCTATCGGCTGGGGCGCTTAGAGCCTCACCTTCCCCGTGAGCTCAAGCGGAGGCTCAGCGCTCATCCAACTTACTGGGACTAGAATGCGGCTATGGCGAGATCCCGCTGGCTCACGCGAGAGCTCTGGCTCATCTCACTCTCCGCTTTTTTCGCCGATCTCGGATACCAGGCGGTGCTGGCCGGCTTTCCTCTCTTCTTGGTTCTCGACCTTCACCGCTCCCCGCTCCTTTTGGGGCTGGCGACCGCTTTGGCCTATGGTCCTGGGGCTTTGATGGGCTACTTGGGAGGGCGTCTGGGCGATCGCTTGGGCCATAAACGGGTTGCCGTCTTCGGCAACAGTTTGATCCCCTTCTTGTCCTTGAGCGGCCTCTTCGCGGCCCCAGGGGCGATCGCGACCTTTGCCCTCGGCTGGTGGGCCCGCAACTTCAGAAGCCCTTCTCGCCGGGTCATGCTCACCGAGGTGGTTCCCGCTGAGCACCAGCCGCGAGCCTTCGGTTTTCTCCACGCCCTAGATGTGGGGGGCGGATTTCTGGCCGCGATGGGCCTGGCTGGCTTGCTCGCCCTCAACGTCACGCTTCCCCGGGCCTTTTTGCTCACATTGATCCCCCTGGTGCTTTCAACCTTGACTCTTCTTGGAGTGCCTGCGGGGCTGAAGCCGACTCCTCCCCGAGCGCAAGCGGGCGGCCGGTCTCCTCAGCTGGGTCTCTATCGGGGGATCCTGATCGCCACCGCGCTCTATGGGTTCAGTACCTATAGCCTTAGCTTTCCGATTTTGACCGTTGCTCAGAGCGGCCACAGCTTCGCCCAAGGAGCTCTGGCCTATGCCGTCTTCTTGGGTGTCTCCGCCCTTGCCGGTCTTTGGATAGGCGCCCGGAAGGGCGAGCGGGTGCGCCAGCTCGCCTATCTTGGTTATTTAGGAGCGGGCGTGGGCTCGTTCGCCCTCACGCTCGCCTATTTGTTCTTAGCGCCTGTCTGGGTTGAGGATCTCGCTATCGCCCTCCTCGGGTTTGCCCTCGGTGTGGTTGAGACGCTGGAGCCTAGCCTCATCGCCCGTCTCACCCCTCAGGCGCAGGGTGGGGGGATGGGGGCACTCACCGCAATGCGAAGCCTAGGTCTCTTTGTGGGCAACCTGCTCATGGGGCTGCTCTACCGGTTGACTCCCACCGATGCCTATACCTATGCGGCAGCGGTAGCGGTTGCCGCCGCGCTCATCCTGCTGAGCCAGCGTCCTTCGAAGGCCCTCCAGGGGACCTAAAAGGTCCGGGTCACTTTGCTCAAGTGCCGGGGTCGATCGGGGTCCTTTCCGCGCGCCCGAGCGAGGTGCACAGCCATGGGATAGAACGCCTGGACGAGGAGGAGAGGATCGAGGGCGGGATGCAACGAGGTCAGCGGGAGGGGGAGGGAGGCTAGGGCTAAGGCCTCTTGAGAGGAAGAGGCGAGCACGAGGTGGACCCCCTGCCCTCGCAGCTTGGTGGCCAGTTCGAGAAGGCTCGGGAGGCCAGGCCCCTCGTCGGCCACCAAGAGGAGAGGGAAGCCCGCTTCGATAAGCGCGAGGGGTCCGTGGAGGAGCTCAGCAGCGGAAAGAGCTTCGGCGTGGAGCGCGCTCGTTTCCTTGAGCTTGAGGGCGAGTTCCTGGCTCACCGCGAAGCCATAACCCCGCCCGATCACCAAGGTGTGCTCGCTCTCTACGAGGACCTCATCAAGGGGCCAGGAGGCTTGAGCGGCCCGCTCCATGGCCTCTGGCAGGGCCTCTAGGGCACGCTGAAGCGCCCGATCTTCGCCCCAGAAGGCTGCAAGCTGGGCTAAGGCAGCCAGCATGGCCAAGTAGCTCTTGGTTGCCGCCACAGCCTGCTCTTCGCCAGCCCAGAGGGGGAGTAGGATCTCAGCCGTGCGAGCCAAGGGAGAGTCGGTCTGGTTGACTAAGGCGAGGGTGAGCGCTCCCCGCTGGCGGGCTCCTTGGAGTACCTCGATGAGGTCGGGGCTCTGCCCCGATTGGGAGAGGGCGATGGCCAAGCCGCCTGAGACGCGAGGCCGAGCGTTGAAGAGGGTATAGATTGAAGGGGCTGCGCTGGCCCAGAGGACCTCGAGGAGTCCCTCATAGAGATATTTTCCATACAAAGCGGCGTGGTCGGAGCTTCCTCGCGCAGCGCTCAGGATCAAGGAGGGGGGATGGCGGCGAAGAAAGTCGGCGAGGCTCCGGACCTCTGAGAGGTTTTCCTTGAGCAGGCGATCGACCACGCTCGGCGCCTGGAGGGCTTCTTGGAGCATCTTAGAGGGGGGTTCCACCGAGGTACACCTCCTCGAGGGCGAGATCGCTCGTGAGAACGATGAGATCGGCTCGAGCTCCGGGGATGATCTGGCCGCGGTCCGTCAGACCTAGATATGCAGCGGGCAGCTGGGAGAGCCTCCGGGAAGCTTCCTCCAGTGAGAGGCCCCAGGTGACCAGATTGCGCAACGCCCGGTCCAGCGTCAAGGTGCTCCCAGCTAGGCTCCCGCCAGGGGTATAGACTCCTTCGCCGCGCTTCTCCACTTGGGTCGGGCCGAGGGGGTAGCGTCCATCGGGCATGCCGGCCGCTGCCACCGCATCGGTGATGCCATAAAGGTGAGGGATGGCCTTGAGGGCAACGCGAACCGCAGGAGGCAGCACGTGGAGCCCGTCAGGGATGATCTCGGCCCAGAGCCCCCGCTCAAGGGCCAGCCCGACCACTCCAGGAGCACGGTGAAGCAGAGGGCTCATCGCGTTGTAGAGGTGGGTGAAGCCCTGAGCGCCTGCTTGCACGGCAGCCTGAGCCTCGGCGTAGGTCGCCTCGGTATGGCCGATCTGGACCCGAACCCCCTGCTCGGTCAGGGCTTGGATGAGCTCCAAAGCCCCCGGCAGCTCGGGGGCCAGGGTGAGCACCCGGATGGGGGCGCGCTGGAGGAGCTCGCGGGCAAGCGCGAGGTTGGGGAGCTCAGGATAGGGGGGCTGGGCCCCGAGGCGCTGAGGGCTGATGAAGGGGCCCTCGAGGTGGACGCCAAGGAGCCGGGCCTCCTTGGGGCCAGGATGTTGGATGGCGGTTTTAAGGCCGCTGAGGGTCCGAAAGAGCTCCTCGAGAGGCGCGGTTACCGTGGTTGCGAGGAGCGAGGTGGTGCCGTGCTGGGCGTGGAAGCGGGCGATGCGATGGGCGGCCTCCTCCCCCTCCATGAAATCGGCGCCTTCTCCCCCGTGGACGTGAAGGTCGATGAATCCCGGGAGGATATAGCGCTCTGGGGCCGCTGCCTCGCTGAGCTCTTCGATGCGTTCTTGGAAACGGAGCTTCCCCGAACGGAGGCCTTGGGGGGTGAGGATCTGACCGAAAAGCTCCATGGCCTCAGTCTATTGGAAGAAGCGGGAGGCCCGGCGGCGGAAGGTGGCTTGCTCGTCTTCCCATTCAGCGAGGATGGCTCGCGGATCGGGGCGCTCGTCCTTGAGCCACTCGACGAGCTGGCTACCAGCCAACCGGCTCAGGGAAGGGAGTACGGTGAACTCCGCATGCCTTCTCGCCCAAGCTAGGACCTCGAGGGTGGGAGGTAAGGCGTGGAAGGCATCCCGATCGAAGATATGGAGCTCGATCCCCCCGCAGGGGGTCTGGGCATACTTGCTCGCTTGAGGCAGGAAGAAGGTGGGTCGAACCCAGAGGCCGGGGAACCTCTGGGCATTGAGGTGTTCGGCAAGCGGCCAGGGATCGAGCCAGGGAGCTCCGATCAAGGTAAAGGGACGGGTGGTCCCTCTTCCCTCGCTGAGATTGGTCCCCTCAATGAGGACCGTGCCTGCATAGGCGAGGGCCGACTCCAGAGTGGGAAGGTTGGGGGAGGGGGCGACCCAGAATGGGGGTCCAGACTGGGGAATACGCTTGGGCGCAGGGAGGCCTTGCTCCTCGCAGTAGAGCTCGGCCAGCTCGCCAAGGCTCAGGCCGTAGCGGAGGGGAACTGGGTAGGGGGCAACCAAGGAACATTCTTGGGGATCGATGAGCCCCCCTTCGAGCGTTCTCCCCAAGGGGTTGGGTCGATCGTAGAGATGGACTGGAAGGCCAAGGCGCCCAGCAACCTCGATCGTCTTCAAGGCGGTGGCGGCAAATGTATAGGCGCGCACCGGGAGGTGGGGAAGCTCGATGATGAGGAGATCGAGGTCGGCGAGGTGGGCGGGTTCGGGGGCGAACCGGGGACCATGAAGGCTGATCACCGGGAGCTGGGTGCGAGGATCGACCCCATCGGGGACCCATTCTCCCGCTGGATAATTGCCCCAAAGACCATGTTCAGGAGCCAACAAGCGGACGACCGATCCCGAGAGGTGGCGCTCGATGCTCGAGCGAAACCCTCTGTCGAGGCACAGCACGTTGGTGAGCAGTCCGATTCGAGATCGCGGCGAGATCCTCGTCATTGGGATCATTTGGTAGCATACCAATAGAATTCCAAAGGGGGAGATCATGGACGATCGACGCTCGACTGAGCAAGCTAGCCCAAGGTTCAAGGATCTCGACCGCTGGCCTTCGAGAGAGATTCTTGAGGCCTTGGTAGGAGCTCAGTTCTCTGCAGTCGCTGCTGTTTGGGCCGTTTTGGCTTCGATCGAGCGGGCCGCTGAGGCCTCTGTTGCCCGGCTGCGACAAGGGGGGCGATTGGCCTACGGAGGGGCTGGAACCTCTGGGCGCCTGGCAGTCCTCGATGGCGTAGAGCTTATTCCGACCTTTGGCTTTCCTGAGGAGCGGCTCTTCCTCTTCTTGGCGGGTGGAGCGGAGGCCATGTGGCGCCCGGTTGAGGGGGCTGAGGACGATCAAGAAGCAGCAGCTCGCTTGGCCCAGAGCCTCCGCCATCAGGATGTCCTCATCGCGGTGGCGGCCAGCGGAAAGACCCCGTTTACCCTCGAGCTGGTCCGGCAAGCCCGCATCCAAGGGGCGCTGACCGTGGCTTTAGCCAACAATCCGGGAACACCCCTTCTGGAAGCAGCTGAGCACCCCTTGTTGCTGGATACCGGGCCTGAGGTGATCGCAGGTTCGACCCGCCTTGCGGCGGGAACTGCTCAGAAGGTAGCGCTCAATCTCCTCTCGACGCTGATCATGGTTCGCCTGGGGCTCACCTACGGGAACCTGATGGTTCATGTCCGGCCGACCAACCAAAAACTCCACCAAAGAGCAGTTGAGATCATCGCTGAGGTGAGCGGAACAGGGCGCCTGCAGGCCCAGCAGGCCCTGAGGGAAGCAGGGGGTGAGGTTCCGCTGGGCATCCTTTTGGCCCTCGGCGTGGATGCCGAGCGGGCCAGGGCGCTCCTCAACGAACGCTCGCTCCGCCAGGCTCTAGAGGAGATCTGGTCAAAGACCCCCCTTCGGCCTGAAGATACGTAGGGTGTGGAGCTTCTTGAGGCGTTGGTGGCCCCAGGTGCCCCTTGGGCTTGCCCTGGCGGGCTTGGGGCTTTGGGAGCTCTTGAGGGGGGTGAAGGAGCGAGGACTTGCCTCGGGGAGCGAGGAGATTCTGGGTCTTGGATTGATCTTCATCGCCGCCGGACTTTCGGTTCGCCTACGCGCGGCTTGGGTCTTCGCTCTACTCCTTCTGGTCGTTGCGGTAGGGCTTGACCTCACTACCGGCCTTCGTGGGCCTCTTTTGCTTCCGCCTCTCGTGCTCTTTTTGGCTCTTCTTTATGCTCAGTCGGCGTTTCAGCGGAGAACCCTTCTGGGGAGTACCCTCATCTCTTTGGCTAGCATTCTAGCTGTCCTCGCATACGGGGTCTTGGGAAGCTACCTTTTAGGATCGGGGTTCAATCCCCCGATCCGTCACTTCAGCACCGCCCTTTACTTTTCAGTCATCACCCTGTCCACGGTTGGCTACGGGGATATCGTGCCTAAGAGCGAGCAAGCCCGCCTCTTTGTGGTCTCCCTCATCTTGATTGGCCTGCTCGTCTTTGCCACAGCCATCGCTTCCACGCTGGGCCCCCTTCTCTCGGGGGAACTCGCCCAGTTTTTAACCCGGGGGAGGAATCGAGTGGAACTGCGCAACCACGTCATCTTGATTGGTGAGGGTTCGATCGCCCGCAACACGGCCCGCGAGCTGGCAGCTCGCCAGCTCCCCTACGTTCAGCTGGTCACCGAAGAGGCGCGGGTCAGCCTTCCCGAACAGCCCTACTTGATTGGGGATCCGTTCGATGAAGGGAAGTTGCAAGAAGCTGGGATCCAAAGAGCTCGGATGGTCATCGCGGCCCGGGAAGACGATGGGGAAAATGCCTTCATCGCCCTTCTGGTGAAGGATCTCAACCCCAAGGTGCAGGTCCTTGCGGTGGCGAGCTCGGCCCGCTCGATCCACCGACTCAAGCTGGCGCGGGCAGATTTGGTCCTCGCCCCCGGGATGGTGGGGGGAAGGCTGCTTGCCAACCTGGTCGAAGGAAAGCCGATTCCGGAAGAATTCAACGATCTCTTCGAGCGCTGAGCTAGGGAAGAGAACGGGCCAGCTGGAGGCCTCCTTCCAAGGCATCTCCTAAAGGCTCAACCAGCCGGGCTTGGAGCGATGGGGAGAGATAAGGCCTGAGCCCATCGGCCAAGCCACCGAGAAAAGCCACAGGGAGCCGAAGTTCGGGATCGACGGAGCGGACCAGGCGTTCTAGGTGCGCCCCCGCTTCTTGGAGGAGCTGTTTGGCGAGTGGGGATGTCTTCCCAGTGTGGAGCACAAGGGGGGCCAAAGCGGCATAGTCGGCGGGTCGGGCCTGCTCTGCCCAAGCTAGGATCGACTCGATGCCTCCTAAGCGCTCCTCGATCGCTTGGGTGAGGGGTTCCAGGGAGCCACCCTCCTCGAGGGCTTCCAGAGTGAGGCGAACTGCGCGCAAGCCCAGCCAGGCTCCCCCTCCTTCGTCGGCTAAGGGAAAGCCATAGCCTCCTGCTCGGCGTTCTCGGCCTGTTTCGTCCCGGCTCCAAGCGATGGTACCGGTCCCGGCCAGCAGGACGGTCCCAGGACCTCCCCGAAAAGCCCCTCTTTGGGCTAATTCGGCGTCGCTGACGAGCCGGTAGGGGAAGGGGAGTCCGAGCGACTCGAAGCGAAGGCGCTCCCGAGGCCGGCCGGCTCCAGCGAGCCCAATCCCCGCCCTCAGCTCGCGGAAGGCGCTTTCGGGTCGATGAGCCTCGTGCAGCGCGCGGCGGGCGAGCTCGAGGACCGTACGGTGAGCGCCCTCGGGGTCTCGGTAAGCGTTGGCTGGCCCTCCCTGGAGCTCAGCGAGAAGGTCCCCGTCCTCCCCCACCAATCGAGCCCGACTTCCACTGCCTCCTCCATCGATGCTCAGGTAGATCATCCAGATCTCCGATAGGGGTCGACGACATCCCTGAGACCATCGCCTAAGAAGTTGAAGCAGAGGACTGTGAGGGCGATGAAGCCTCCAGGGATGAGGATCCAGGGGTGGAGGAGCAAAGAGTTCGAACCAAGTGCGGCTGAGAGGAGCAGCCCCCAGCTGGTCATGGGGGGGCGGATCCCGAGTCCTAGAAAGGAGAGGGCTGATTCGGCCAGGATGTAGCCAGGGATGCTCAGCGTGGCCGAGACGATGAGGTAGCTGGCCAGGTTAGGGGCGATGTGGCGGAAGAGGATGCGCAGCCGCGAGGAGCCCGCCGCTTGGCTGGCCACCACGTAGTCGAGCTCGCGCATCCCAAGCACCTGCCCGCGGACGATGCGGGCGAGGCCGGTCCAGCCTAAAGCGGCCAGGATGCCGGCGATCTCCAAAAAGCTCACGAGGGGTGGTGTGTTTGCCGGCACCAGCATGGACAAAGCCAGCAGGAGGGGGAGAGTCGGAATGCTGAGGAGGATCTCGAGGATCCTCTGAATGAGAAAGTCCACCCACCCTCCGAGGTAGCCAGAGAGCCCTCCGATGAGGACGCCGACGGGAAAGGTGAAGGCCACCACGACTAACCCAATGGTGAGCGAGACGATCGATCCGGCGAGGGTGCGGCTGAACAGGTCGCGCCCGAGCTCGTCGGTGCCGAAGAGGTAAAGCGGCCCTCGTGAGCCAAAGAGGTGGAGGGTGCTGGGGAAGAGCCCCAGGATGCGATAGCGCCAGCTGTGGACGAAGAAGTGGATCCGGTAGTGCTCCTTCGGATCGGGTGTGTACTCGAGAGCGAAGGTGATCGGGTTGCGGGTCTGCTTGAGCCCTTCGACATAAGGGGCGACGAGATGGCCCTGGAAGAAGAAGTGAATAGGTGTTGGGGGAAGATAGCTGTAGCGACTCTGGGTCGCTGGGTTCTCGGGCTCGAAGAAGCCCGAAAAGATCATGACCAGATAGAGGATCGCCAAGATGATCGCCGAAGCGCCTGCGAGGCGGTTTCGGCTGAGCCGAGCGAAGAAGCCTTTCCTCATGCGTAGGTGATTCTGGGATCCAGCCAGGCTAGGATCAGATCGGCTCCGAGATTGCCGATTTGAAGGAGCAGCGTATAGAAGAGGAGCATATCCATGACCACATAGAGGTCCTTGTTGAGGATGGCCTGATAGAGGAAAGGACCCAGAGTGGGCAAGTTGAGGACGATCGAGACGATCAGGGAACCGCTGAAGAGGTAGGGCAGGGTGAGGCCCGCAATGCTGACGAAGGGGTTGATCGCATTGCGCACGGCGTGCTTCCAGATCACCCGTCTGGAAGGTAGCCCCTTGGCTCGGGCGGTCTGAACATAGGGTTGGGAGAGGACATCGAGGAGGTTCGCCCGCATGACCCGAACGAGCCCGCCGATGCCAGGAAGGCCGATGGCTAAGATGGCGGGCCAAAGGTGGGCGAGCAGATTGACGAGAAGCCCCCAGCTCAAAGGAGCCCCGATGTATTGCGGGGAGAGGATTCCTCCAACGTCGCTCGAACCAGCTAGGAGGAGGAGATAGATGAGCACCAAGGCGATGAGAAAGTCGGGGACTGCTTGGACAAAGTAGGCGAAGAAGTTCGCGAGATAGTCGAAGAGGCTGTTGGGGTGAAGGGCGGTATAGACCCCCAAAGGGATCGCGATGAGCCAGGTGAAGAGCGCAGCGAGGACGGTGACGAAAAAGGTCCAGAAGAGCTGCTGGCCGACGAGATGGGCGACGGGAACCTGGTAGATGAAGGAGTAGCCGAAATTGCCTCGCAGGATTCCTCCAAGCCAGTCGAGGTACTGGACCCAAAGCGGTTGGGTGAGCCCGTACTGCACCTCCAAAATGTGCAGCGTTTGAGGGCTCACCCGAGGGTTATCCAGATACTGTGTGAGGAAGCCCCCCGGCGTCAGCTGGACGATGCCGAAACTCAAGGCGGAGACCACCAAGAGGACCGGGATCATGGCCAGGAGGCGTCGGAGGGCGTAGCGGATCACGTTAGGGCTTCACGTAGAGGGCGTAGTTGGCTCCCCAGAGGTACCCACCGCGGACAAAGTAGTTGCCGATATTGTCCTGAACAGCACCCATTGCGGCATCCGGCCAGACCAAGAAGGTGACGATCTGCTGCTGGGCATAGATCTTCTGGATCTGGTGCCAGAGGGCGAGGCGCGCTGCAGGTTGGGTGGTGGTGTCGAGGTTGACGAAGAGGTTGTACAGAACGCGTTCCCAAGGATCCATCGCAGCGAGGTTGGGCTTGCCGTTCTGCCGGGTGGCGAGGTGCCAGAAGTAGAGAGAGCCTCCAGGCTGCCAGATGGGCTGACGGAACTGGTTGTTGGGCGTAGTGCCGAAGCCGAACATCGAGGCGTCGAAGTTACCGCCAAAGGACTGTTGAATGAGGAGGCTGAAGTTGACGAGCTTGAGGTTGATCTTGATCCCCACCTTGGCCAGGTCAGGCTGGATGATCTCGGCCATCTTCTGCAAGGGGGAGTCGTGGCCGTAGGTGATCAGTGTGAACTCGAGGGGCTGGCCATCCGGGAACCGCAAGATTCCGTCGGGTCCTTTCTTGAGACCCAGGCCCTGGAGGATGGCCTCCGCCTTGGCGGGATCATAGACTCCGTAGAGGTCCTGATAGGCTGGAGTGTAATCCTCGGAAGCAGGGCTGATCCAGCCGACAGGCCGGCTCGCCAGAGTGTGGAAGACCTGGTCGATGATCCGCTGGTAGTTGATCGCGTAGCCGACCGCCCGACGGAAGCGAGCGCTGCTGAAGACCCGAGCAAGATCGGGATTCTTATCGTTGTAGTTGAAGTAAAGGGCCAAGGCGGAGGGATAGGGGTTTTTAGCCAAGAGGACCTGGAATGGCGCTCCGCTCAGCTGCTTCTGCTTGAGCAAACTGAACTGAGAGGGGTCCAGCCCCAGGACCGAGAGCTCTTTCCCCTCAAACATGGCCACCTGGACCTGGGGGTTTTTGACGATCAGATAGACGAGATGGTCAACGTAGGGAAGTTGCTGGTGATAGGGCGAGACGTAGAAGGAGTAAGGGTTCCGCTTGAGGACCACTTCCTGGCCTGGAACGTACTTTTCCAGCGTGAAGGGGCCAGTTCCCACGATGTCTTGTGGAGGGGTATCGATCGACCAGGCCTGATTGAACTCCGCATTGGTGGCCTTAGGGTTATAGAGAGGGCAGTACTGGGCCAAGCTGTGCTCGGGGATGACGTAGACCTCGTTGAGCAGCCGGAGGAAGCTCCCGTTGGGCTTGGCCAGGTGGGCCACCACCGTGTAGGGGTTGGGAGCGGTGAAGTCAACCGGCTTCCCGCCAATCGTGAAAGCGCCCGCATTATTGCCCTGAGCAGCTGGGTTCTCCTGGGCGCAGCGCATGGTGAAGATGACATCGTTGGCCGTGAAGGGCACCCCATCCGACCAGCGAACTCCCTTGCGCAAGGTGAGCGTATAGACCAGACCGTGATCGGAGACCTTCCAGCTGGTTGCCAGCCCTGGCTCCAGAGCTCCCGTCACCGGGTTTTCCCGGATCAGGGGAGTGAGCACGTTATGCATCATCACGGTATAGGTGTGGGGATTGAGGGTGCCGTAGATGTTGAAGGTAGCGGGGGCCCCTCCCAGGACTTCGTAGAGGGTGCCTCCATAAGTCCCAGGCCCCTGGAAGAAATCCTGGCTCACGATGAGGGGCTCTTGCGGAACAACGCCCCCCGGGGCAGGCGTGATGCTCTGAGCCAGGGCCATGCTGACAAGGGCCGAGATGCCGACGAACAACCAGTGGTGTTTCAAGGTAGACCTCCTTGCGTGGGAACGTGCAGACCAGTTTCTCATACCAATATGTAACCAGTTCGCCTCACAGGATAAACCGAAGGTTGGAGGACGTCAATCTAGAGAGCGCCAACGGGCCGCGATGGCGTCGCCGACCCTGCGCCTAAGGTTGTGGATCTCGGAGTCCCGGTGGCGGCTGGGGTGGACACGGTGGGTGAGAAGAGCCCAGGCGTAGCCCCGCTCGAAGTCGATCCAGACTCCGGTTCCCGTGAAGCCGGTATGACCCAACGTCGAGGGGCTCGCCAGGCTTCCTCCGCTCCAGCCGGGATGCTTGCGCTGCCAGCCCAGGGCCCGCTCTGAGGTATGCGGACGCCGCATCTCCTCTAAGGCTGCAGGCGAGAGAAGCTCACCTCGCAGCAAGGCCTGGGCCCGTAGGAGCACCCCCTCAAGGGTCCCAAAGAGCCCGGCGTGACCCGCGACTCCGCCGAGGGCTGCTGCGTTCTCATCGTGCACCTCTCCCCGTAGCAGCCGTCCTCGCCAGGGGTCCCACTCGCTGGCGACGCTCTGCTCGGGCTGGGGGTGGAAGGTGAGGCCAGGAGGCAGCTCAAACGCGCTGAGCGGCTTGCGTCGCACACGTTCCAGGACCAAGCCCAGGAAGATATAGCCCAGATCTGAATAGACGGGTGCGCCGAGGTTCCAGGGTTCTTGGAGGAGACGAGCTTTGAGCTGGCTGGGATCGCTTCCCCAGGTATAGATCGGGGCCCAGGCGGGAAGGCCGGCGGTATGGGTGAGCAGCTCGCGCAGCGTGACGCGCCTCAAGGGATTCTCGCTCAGCCACCCAAGCTCAGGAAGAAAAGATCCCAAGGGCTCATCGAGGTCGGCGAGCCCCTCTTCGACCAGGTGGAGGATCTCAGGAACCGTAAAGAGGACTTTGGTCAGGCTGGCGAGGTCAAAGTACATCTCAGGGAGCAAGGGAAGAGGTGTGGGCTCGATCTGGGCCTGGCCGAGGTAAGCGGCGCGGGCCCCCCCTTCGGGATCGATCCAGCCCAGGGCAGCCCCGGGAATCTTGCCAGCCCGCACGCTTTCCTGCACCAGACTGAGGGCGCGCTCCATCATGGCCTTTAGCCTACTCCGAGATATTCGGCAAGCCTGCCGACTTCAGGGAAGACCGCCTCAGGGAGGAGGGCTGGGGAAGGGACCACGCCCCAGCGGCGCGCTTCTTCCTCGAGGGCCTGAGGGTAGTCGGCAAGCCGGGCGGAGCTCACCCAAATCGCTCGAAGCCCCGCTTCTCTGGGCCCTTGGATGTCAGACAGCGGAGAGTCGCCGAGATGGATGAGAGGTGGAAGGTTGTGCCAGTAGCGGGGGTCAGCTTTGAGAAAGCCGGTCTGCTCGGGGCTGAGCAGTTGGTCGAACTCGAGCCCGGCGATTTCGAGGACACTCGACTGGAAGATCGCGTACCCATCGGTGGCGACCAGGAGGCGAACTCCTATGCTCCGCAAAGCTTGGATCAGGGGAAGCACCCGCTGAGCCTCAGCCCTCAGCTCTAGAGCGTGTTCTTGGAGGATTGCTCGGTACGTGGGGGCCAGCGGGGCTCCGATGAGGTGCTCCCAGTCAAACCCCTTCGGGTCTCCTTGGCGGAGCAACTCGCGCTGGCGTCGAAACAGCGGTGCGAGGTCTTCCCCAACGACCCTTCGGAGCGCTTCGCGAAACAGAAGGGGTGTTGAGCGAAAGAGCGTCCCATCAAGATCGAAGCTAACGGCTCGAAGCGGCATGAACAACCCTTCTCCTCAACGCCTGGATCGCGAGAGCAAGCCACTAGATTCCTTGAAGGCTGGAGAGCAGATCGACAAGGATCTGCAATTCGGGTCGCCAAATTTCAAGGAGCCCGAGCAAAAGGAACAGACCTCCCAGCCCTATGCCGATCAGGCTGAGAAGGTGAAATCGCGTCCAGAGTAGGGCACTCAGGGGCAAGAAGACCATCGGCGCCGCGGCGATGGGATAGGCTCGCTGCAAAGCGGGCAACAATTGGCTGCCAACGCGGACGGTGGTGGGGTCTCCTGTGGTCACTGCTCCGTAGAGGGCGAGTTCAACCAACCCCACGCCGACGAGAAGCGCGCTGCCCAGCAAGGTGAGGTTCGCTGCCAGCCCCCGAGGTTCAAGGAGATGTCTCAAAACTTGCACTTATACAGGTCCTCTCAGGTTTATGCGCCGGGAGCACTTGAAAAGAGCCGCTGGGTTCCCGTC
>OGCG01000056.1_pt1 | contig 78899 bp, 82 predicted proteins | sample 1570061 | NCBI WGS metagenome assembly OGCG01 (sample SAMN06268698, study PRJEB24515) | hot springs metagenome | isolation source: Joseph's Coat, Yellowstone National Park, Washington, USA | place: USA:Joseph's Coat, Yellowstone National Park, Washington, USA
ACCAATGCGTTTAAAGTGTTCTTCTGCGCTTTCGGCAATATACCTATTGTTGTTGTAATCATCCTCTGCTTGTTTAATAGCTTGCTCAATTTCTAGATCCCTAATGTGTTCATACTCTTCAATTGGCAAGATTACATACTTTCTTTTGCCTCTTACAGATACTATAACTTCATTTTTATTTTTTATAAACTTGTTAATAAAACTAATCCCTTTTGTTTTAATTGTATTAGCAGATATTTCTATTTGCATACAAACCTCCCAATAATACTTATTATAGTACTATTAAAGCTTAAGTCAACATATCTAACGAAGAATAATTAGTAAACATTTATCGTCTTTATGGATTTTTAGGAAAAATTTACCGACAAAAAATATGCCTTGCGTTAAGCAAGGCATTAAAAATCAAAAGGGGTTTGAGCCTTTAACTATCGGTATATTTGGGTTTCTTGATGCACTTACCATTGAGCCGTTGTAAACCCATACTAGTTTATCATTGAATAATGCATTTGCTACAAACCATAAGCCACTGCCTAGTCTTGCCGTGTTGCAGTAGGAAATAATTGGTTTATTTAGATTTACACCAACTTTCTTAAAGATTGCTTCAATTTCGGATGGTGTTTTTAAAACATAGTAGTTATTTACTTTTTTCATGTATTCAGATGCTGGCAAATCAATAGCACCCTTTATGTGACCATGTCTGGAAAGACGCTTATCGCTTGTTAGTTCCCCTGTATATTGATTGAAAGGTCTTGCATCTACAATCTGAATCTTATTTTCATTATTAACAGCCCAAACTACAAAATTGCTAAAACAGTAGGTGTTTGGGTTGTTGTGTTCAATCACAAAATTCGATTTTGGTAGTTTAAACACATTATGTTGAATAGGTCTTTTTTCATCTCTCCATTTTTCAAAGCCACCATTCATATAGTATACATTCTCAACTCCAGCCCAATGAAGTGCTAACATTACCCTAGTAGCATTAGTAAGAAAAAATGCACCTTTTTTGCCACCAGCATAAACTATTACTGTGTCGTTTGGCATTATACCAAGCTTGGATAAGGCTTGTTGGATTTGTTGATTTGAGGCAATACTCCTTGCTTTTACATTTGAGAACTTCATAGCAAATAATGGCCCAGTGGATGGCAAACTTATAGCATCTGGCAAATGAGATTGCAGGTATGCTTTTGTATCTCTAGCATCTACAATAACCACATTTTTTTTACCAATTAGGGAAGCTACCTGTGAAGTTGACATAACACCAACTTTTGCAATAGCTAAGTTAAAACCAAACAGCATCAAGGAAACGGCAACGAAAAAAATACGCTTTAACATTACGACACCTCCTACAAAATTACTATAATAATTAAGTCATTGTATTATTAAATTATAATTGATTATTTATTAAAAAGAATAGACTGTTTGTTTTTTTCTAAAATTTGACAAAACTTTTATAGTTTAGTATTTTCTAATCGTGAACGAAGACGAAATGTTTATGAAAAAAGCTATAGAGCTTGCAAAAAAAGGTTTGCATAAAACATGCCCAAACCCTGCTGTAGGCGCTGTTATTGTAAAAGACGGCAAAATAATCGGTAAAGGCTACCATAAAAAAGCAGGGCTTGACCACGCAGAAGTGGTTGCAATTAAAAGTGTTTCTGATAAATCTCTGCTAAATGGTGCTACAATGTATGTTACACTTGAGCCTTGCAACCACTACGGCAAAACTCCACCTTGCTCACTTGCAATACTCAATTCACAAATAAAGCGAGTTTGCATAGGAATGCTTGATATTAACAAAACAGCAAGCGGCGGTGCCCAATTTTTAAAAGAAAAAGGATTAGATGTAACAGTTGGTTGTTTAGCAGAAGAATGCTACAAACTTAACGAAATATTTATTACTAACATTACAAAACAAAGACCTCTTTATGCAATGAAAGCAGCTATGCTGCTGAATGGATGTATATCCATTAAAGGTGGTGTGTCGCGCTATATTACTTCTAAAGAATCCCTTGAGTATGTACATAGGCTAAGAAGCAGATACAATGGTGTTTTAGTAGGTATAAACACAATTTTGATGGATGACCCGCTTTTAAATTGCCGAATAAAGCGCTGTAACCAGCCAAAGCGCATTGTTCTGGATGCTTTTTTAAAAATACCTCTTTCTGCTAAGATATTTACATTTGAGCCTACAAATATTTATATTGCCACTACGGTTTCAAGCGATTTAAATAAAAAATCTATACTTCAATCGATGGGCGTTAATATTGTAGAATGTGCTTTATCTGGTGATGGCATAGATTTGTTTGATTTATCAAAAAAATTACTGGCAAGGGATATTTGCAGTGTTTTGGTTGAGGGGGGTTCCCGCGTTCATGGTTCGTTTTTAAATGCAAATTTGTACGATAAGGCACATTTATTTTATGCACCAAAAATTACAGGCTCTTATGGTGCTTTTAATGTAATTGGCTCGCAAGCTGCATCAGATTTTTCTGAAGTAAAAAACCTAAAAACATATGCGTGCAAAAAAATTGGTGATGATATAATGATTGAAGGTGATTTTTAATGTTTACCGGCATTGTTGAAGAGGTTGGCCGCGTAAAATCCATTCGTGAAAAAAGTGGCGGTTTGAGCATTTTAATCGAATCAAAAAGTATACTTGATGATTTAAAGTTAGGCGATTCTGTTGCTGTAAACGGTGCATGCTTAACTTGTATAGGGCTTGAATCCTATGGGTTTTGGGCTGATGTATCAAAAGAAACACTTGATAAAACAAACTTAAAATTTGCAAGTGTAGGCGAGTATTTGAATTTAGAGAGAGCCTTAAGGCTTTCTGATAGATTGTCTGGTCACATTGTGCTTGGTCATGTGGATTGTACGGCTAAGCTGCTATCTGTAAGAAATACGGGTGAGTTTTATATTTTAAGGGTTGAATTACCAAATGAAATTAAAAACTATGTAATTTTAAAAGGATCAGTGTGTATAGATGGTATAAGCCTTACAATTGCTAGTTTAGCAGAAAGTTACTTTGAGATTGCTGTAATTCCCCATACTTTTGAAAACACTACATTGAAATTTAGAAAACCAGCATATAAATTAAACATTGAGGCAGATTATTTTGGCAAATACATAGAAAATTATTTAAAAAACTTAAAAACGAGGTGAAGGATTATGGAAGCAAAAACAGATACTTTAGATAAAACATTGACATCTATTAAACTTGAAAACAACAAGAATCTTCCAACAAGTTTAAAAACCAATGACTTTTGTACCATACAAGAGGCGATAGAAGAAATAAAATCGGGCAGAATGATAATATTGATAGATGACGAAGACAGAGAAAACGAAGGCGATTTAGTCATAGCAGCACAATTTGCAACACCAGAAGCCATAAATTTTATGGCAAAGCACGCACGTGGTCTTATTTGTTTTCCTGCCGAGAAACAAATTTTAGATAGACTTGATCTGGATTTAATGGTAGAAAGCGAGGATCCTTTTAGGACCGCTTTTACTGTGTCAATTGATGCAAAATACGGTACTACAACAGGTATTTCTGCAGCAGATAGAGCACTTACCATTCAAACAGCTATAAAACCAGATGCAAAACCAGAAGACTTTGTAAAGCCTGGTCATGTATTCCCATTAATTGCCAAAAAGGGTGGAGTACTTGTTAGGGCAGGTCACACAGAAGGCAGTGTGGACTTAGCTAAAATGGCTGGTTTGATTCCTGCAGCTGTGATTTGTGAGATTATGAACGAAGATGGCACAATGGCGCGCACAGAGCAGTTGATTGAGTTTGCAAAGCAACACAACATTAAAATAGCCACCATTGCAGATATTATTGAGTATAGAATGCGCACAGAAAAACTCATAAAAAGACAGGCAAGTGCGCATCTGCCTACCAAGTATGGTGATTTTGAAATAATAGTTTATACTAACTCTATAGACAATTACGAGCATGTGGCGTTAGTAAAAGGTCATATTAGTCCAGACGAGCCAGCGTTAGTTAGGGTTCACTCATCTTGCCTAACTGGTGATATTTTAGGTTCCCTAAGGTGTGACTGTGGCGACCAATTGCATACAGCTATGAAAATGGTAGAAAAAGCAGGCAAAGGCGTAATTCTTTACATGCAACAAGAAGGCAGGGGTATTGGTCTATCGAATAAGATTAAAGCCTATAAACTTCAAGATGAAGGCTATGATACAGTTGAGGCAAATGAAAAGCTAGGCTTTAAAGCAGATTTAAGAAATTATGGCATAGGCGCGCAAATGTTAGTTGATGTAGGTGTTAGAAAAATGCGACTTATGACAAATAACCCTAAAAAAATTGTAGCTCTTAGAGGCTATGGTTTAGAGGTAGTGGAGCGCGTGCCTATAGAAATAGAGCCAAACGATGTAAATAGATGTTATTTATCCGTTAAAAAAACGAAAATGGGTCACATACTAAACAATGTTTAAGGAGTAAAATATGAAATATATCGAGGGTTTGCTTAGCGCAAAAGGCAAAAAAATAGCCATTATAGTTAGCAGGTTTAATAGCTTTATCTCAGATAAGTTGCTTGAAGGGGCGCTTGATGCAATTGTAAGAAACGATGGGAACAAAGATAATATAACTATCTATAAAGTGCCGGGTGCTTTTGAAATCCCTATTCTACTTTCAAAGCTCGTTGATAAGGATTTTGATGGTATACTGTGTTTGGGTGCAATTATAAGGGGTGCAACGCCACACTTTGACTTTATAGCCCAAGAAACTACAAAAGGCATTGCGCAAGTGGCTCAGAGAGCTAAAATGCCCATTTCTTACGGTGTTTTGACCACAGACACAATAGATCAAGCCATTGAGCGCGCAGGCACAAAGATGGGCAATAAAGGCTTTGATGCAGCAGTCGCTTTGCTTGAGATGATGAGTCTGTTTGAAGCAATATAGATATTATGTCTAGAAGGGCAGTTAGAAGCGAGGCGATGAAGTTTATATATGCAAAAACGCTTAATGATTCTTTTACATTGGATGAATTTTTATTTAGTTTGACAAAAATTAAAAACCAAAAAGAAAAAGAAGATTTAGAGTTGCTTGTGGATGGAATCATAAGGGTTGAACGCAAACTCGAAGATTTTATCAAGCAGTGCTCAAATGAATATGAAAAACTTAACCAGCTTGATATAAGCATTCTTAAAGTTGGCGCTTTTGAGTTGTTATACTCTAATTTACCTAAGAGTATTGTTATAAACGAAGCGGTAGAAATTGCAAAAGAGTATGGTGATAATGTGTCAAAAGCTATTGTAAATGCAATACTTGATTGTATAGGAGCAAAATATGAAAGACAGGCTGATTGTTGCACTTGATGTAGATACATTTGAACAAGCGCGCTCAATTGTTGATGAGTTAGGAGATGATGTGTCGATCTACAAAATTGGGCTTGCGCCGTTTATTGGTTATGGCTTTAAAATTATTGACTATATAAAGGCTAGGAATAAAAGGTTTTTTTTGGATTTAAAATTCTTTGATATACCAAATACAGTAGAGTTAGCTGTTTATCAGTCTAGCAAACTTGGTGCATCAATGCTATCGATTCATACTATAGGCACAAAACCTATGATTGAAGCAGCTATTGCTGGAAAGAAGCGCTTTGAAGATGAAGCGGGCTTTCCAGGTCCTCTCTTGCTTGGTATTACAATTTTAACAAGTATGGACCAAAACAATTTAGAAAACGGTATGTTTATAAAAAAACCTTTAAGCGAAACAATTTTGAGTTTGGCAAAAAATGCCTACGAGGTTGGCCTTAGGGGTTTTGTGGCTTCACCAAATGAAGTTAAACTTTTAAAAGATTCTTTTTTTGATGTTACTGTAGTTACGCCAGGTATCAGAATGAAAGACTCAAAAGACGATCAAAAGCGCTCAAGTACACCGAGATTTGCCATTGAAAACAAAGCAGATTATATTGTAGTGGGAAGACCTATTATTAAGGCTCAAAACCCAAAACAAGCGGCAATTGAGTGTATAAAAAATATGAAAGGAGAAGACTAAATGTTAACACAGGAAGAAGCTCTGAATATTTACAAACAATGTGGTGCTTATCTAGAGGGTCATTTTAAACTTACAAGCGGTTTGCATAGCAGGTATTATTTGCAATCGGCACTTGTGCTGCAGTACCCACATTTTGCAGAAAAGCTTTGTTCATCAATAGCAGAGCATTTTAGAGATAAGCAAATCGATGTTGTTATTGGTCCTGCTATGGGGGCAATTTTGGTTTCTTACGAAGTGGCGCGTCATTTAGGTGCAAGAAGTGTGTTTGCAGAGCGCGTAGATAATGTGCTTACAATGAAGCGTAACTTTTTTATAGATAAAAATGAAAGGGTATTGGTTGTAGAAGATGTTGTAACAACGGGCAAAAGTGTTTATGAAACAATCGATATTGCAAAACAGTATTCACCAAATATCATAGGCATTGGGGCGCTTGTGGATAGAGGGGGAGGGTTTAAAACAGATTTAGACTATTTTCCATTAATAAAATTAAATATTGTTAATTATGAACCTGAAAACTGTCCTTTATGTAAAGAAAATATTCCGCTTGTAAAACCAGGTAGTAGAAAAATATAAAAGGAGGTGCTTTATGCAACTTACCTATTTAGGTCATGCGGCGGTATTGGCAAAAGGGAGTATTTCGGTTATTATTGATCCTTTTCTAACAGGAAACCCCCAAGCAACAGTTAAACCAGATGATGTAAAAGTAGATTACATTCTCTTAACGCACGGTCACTCAGATCATGTAGGGGATGCACTAGAGATTGCAAAAAAAAATTCAGCAACAATTATAGCACCATTTGAGCTTGCAATGTACTGTCAACAAAAAGGAGCTCAAAAAGTCCACCCTATGCACATTGGTGGGTCAAAACGATTTAGTGATAATTTTTGGGTAAAACTTACCATTGCTCATCATGGTAGTTGCGTAATAGAAGGCGATAAGATAATTTACACAGGTAACCCTTGTGGTTTTGTAGTTGAGCTTGATGGTAAAAAATTCTATCATTCAGGCGATACAGGTTTGTTTTTAGATATGCAGTTAATTGGTGAAAACGGCCTTGATCTAGCAATTTTGCCCATTGGTGATAATTTTACAATGGGTATTAAAGACGCTGCAAAAGCTGTGGAGTTTTTGAAACCAAAAAAAGTTTTGCCTATCCACTACGACACTTGGGATATCATTAGTGCTGACCCGCAAGAATTTAAAAAAGCTGTTAAAAACAGCGAAGTTGTAATATTAAAACCAAACGAAACTATAAACTTGTAATTTTTGGCTACCTATTTTGGGTAGCCATTTTTTTTAAGCGAATACCAGATAAACTGCGCCTACTATTATCCTATAAAAACCAAATACCATTAGGTTGTTAGAAGAAATAAAACGCAAGAAAGTTTTAACGCTTATAATGGCAAATATCAAAGCCGTTACAAAACTTACACCCATAGCTACAAAGTCGCTGTGCGTGATTTGTGCATGATCTTTGAAAAGCGCGTACCCCCCAGCGCTCAAGATTGTTGGTATAGCAAGTAAAAATGAAAACTCTACAGAAGTTTTTCTATCCATACCAAGCAGTATTCCGCCTACAATCGTAGCGCCAGATCGTGAAACGCCAGGTATAAAGGCAAGCGCTTGAATAAAGCCAAGTAAAATAGCCTTTTTTACGCTGAGCTGATCTATACTGTTAATTGTGGGTTTTTTCTTGGATAGTTCAACGGCTATAATAATAATACCGCCAATAATTAAAGAAATGACGGTAATTTTATCGTTATATAAAAGATAATGTTTTACAGGTTTATAAACAATTAAGCCCAAAATGCCCGTTGGTATAAAAGCATAAATAACTTTTTTTAAGGTTTGATGGTCTATTAATAGCCTTTTTGTGTATAGAATTAATACAGCAAAAACCGCACCCAACTGCATTACAATTTCATAAATTTTTATGAAATCACTCGATGGTATGCCAAGTGCTTTGCCAACAAGCGTGAGGTTTCCAGCTGCAGATACTGGCAAAAACTCCAAAACACCCTCTACAATACCCAAAATAATCGCATGGAAAATACTCATAATGCTTGTATTTTATGCATTTGTATATTGCTTGTCAAATAAATTAAAGCAAGTATTGCCAATTAGACTTGACATTTTTTAAAGTTTAACTATAGTAAAGTAAAGGAGGCTTTATGGGTTCAAAAAAAACATGCTATATTGTAATTTTGATTTTGCTAATTGCTGTAGTGGGTGTTTATTTTTATGGCACTATAAAGCTAAACTCCTACAAGAAATCCCAAGAACTAGCATTTTCAAACAAAATAGCGCAGCTGAATGCTGATTTTAGCGCTAAACAGACGGCAATGAAAAATTCGCTTATTGAGAGTCTTGCTGTGCCATTGAGCTATTTTGTAAAAAATGCAATGGAAACTAACAATAATCAAAGCATTAATGAATGCTTTAATGAACTTGTAAGACACAAAGGATTTAAAGATATTAACCTCATTAAAGCAGGTAAGGTTATTGTTGGAACCAACAAGAAATTTGAAGGTGAAGCATTTGACAAAATTTACCCAAAAGAGTTTGCAGACTTTAAAGAAATTACAATCAAACAAATACAGCCAAACTTGTCATACTTAATAGTTCCCATCATGAGCACAAACTCACAGTTAGGTTTTGTTGTTGTTACATTTGGTGATTAAGGTTTCTAAATAAATTTTTATATTTTGAGGTGTTTCATGGCTAATGCACAAAAAGGCGATAAGGTTTTCGTACATTATGTAGGTAAATTAGATGATGGGAGTGTTTTTGATTCATCTATAAACTCAGACCCATTAGAATTTACAATAGGTGATGGATCAATAATACCGGGTTTTGAAGAGGCTGTAATTGGTTTAGAAGAAGGTCAAAAGAAGTCTTTTACCGTAAAACCAGAAGATGCTTATGGTCCATATTATAACGAGCGCGTAATTGTAATCAACAAATCACAACTACCACCAGATTTAGATCCACAAATTGGAGATAAACTTCAGGGTCAGCAGCCAGATGGCAGCGTTGTGCTTTTTAGCGTAATTGATAGAAATGAAGACGAGATAACACTTGATGGTAATCATCCGCTTGCTGGTAAAAATCTAAATTTTGAGATTGAGCTTGTAAAAATCCAACAAGAATCATAAGTTAAATTGAAAGCTGTATCCTTCTTTTCAGGTGGCAAAGATGGTTTGTTTGCCACCTACTTAGCTCAAAAAAAATCGATTGATATAAAGTATTTTTTGCTTCTAAAAACCACAATTGGGCTATCGCCTCACTATGAAAATTTAGACGCTCTAAAGCTTATTGCGCATTCATGCAAAAAAGAACTATTAATATTTGATATGTCAAATAGATATAATGAACTTTATTTATTTTTGCAGTCACTTGATGTTGATATGATTATAAGCGGTGATATTTATCTAGCGTCACACTATGAGTGGCTTAAGGATTTAGCTAATAAATCGCATAAAGATTTTTTAGAACCACTGTGGCAGAAAAACAGCAAAGATTTGGTTGAAAATATGCTAAATAATGGTTTTTCTTACACTATTATAGCATGCAATAAATCACATTTATCAAAAGACTATCTTGGCTATAGTTTCGTTGAAAATAATGATTTAAATAAGTTTATAAAAGAAAATCCACATATTGACCAAACAGGTGAAGCAGGAGAATTTCATACTGTTGTTACAAATTGTCCTTTATACGATAAACCTTTCAAATTAGTTAAACTTTCTATTAATGAGTCTAAAGAGTATTTTTATTTGAGATTTAATTTAGAATAGTTTTAATACTTTCTATCAAAAAATATATTTTTTGGGCTTACATACAATGGCACACCATAGACGCTAAAGACATCTTTTATTATTCCAAGTTCAATTGCTGCTTTGCCTATTGACAACATTATTCTGTTATCTATACCTAAGATGCTTGCAAGTTTAACCAAAGAGCCAAGCGCAATACCACAATCTGTAATTGTTAATGCACAATATGCGCCATTTTGCTTGCATGTATCGCAGGTATCAAAGCCACAAAAACCGCAATTGTAATTGTGGTAGTATTTTCTAGCCCCTACAAATACTATATGCTCAATATTTTCACAGGTTAGAGCGTCTCTTTTGTAAAAACTAAATTCTGTGCGATTTGAGATTTCAACCATTTTTTTAAGAATTTGTTGGATTTGATTTTTATCTGAAATATTAGCTATAAACACATCATCTTTGCCACCTGCTTTTGGTGCACTAATAGCTGTATTAATCAAAAACTCAACACTACACTCAAACATATTTTAACCCACTAATTTTAATTTTTTAAATCAATCAAAAAGCAATTATTATACTTTTTTGTCAAATAAACTTCCAATAGTATTAGATTTTGGCACTGTATCGTTTTTCTGAGTTTGGGTTTGCAGTTTGTTTTGGGCATTTTGCTGCATATTTAATAAATCGTTTACCTGATTTTTATTTACATCAATGGCTTTTTTTAATACATCTACACTTACTTGTGTGTTTGCATTTACCTGCATATTTTCCTCCTTAAAGTGCAAATTTTAAAATGCTTGCAATTTTGTCTTTAGTATATTCGTTCAAACCCCATTTTTGAGCTAAGGATACGGCATTTTGTGCTATAGCTTCAATATCTGATTGTGATAGCCCCACATCTTTTAGTTTTGTTGGTGCTCCAATTGAAGCAAAAAAGTCCTCAAGTTTTTCAATGGCTTGTGTTTGGTTATCTACACCAAAAACTTCTTTTCCAAAACGCTGTAACCTTTGAGCTAGTTTATCTTTATTGTATTTGAGCCAAGCTGGAAAAACAATAGACAATGTTGAGCCATGAGCTATATCGTAAAGAGCCGAAAGTGAGTGGCCCATCATATGATTTGGGAATGCATAGGCGCCGATGCCTGCTGTTGTTAAACCATTTAGGGCAAGCGTAGCAGACCACATAAAGTTTGCCCTAGCATCGTAGTTTTGGGGTTCTTCAAGAATCTGGTTTGTTGATGAAATGATTGTTTTTACAAGTGTTTCTACAAAACCATCCTGTATTGGCGTATTGGGGTATTGTTTTGTGAAATAGCCTTCTAGCAAGTGTACAATAGCATCAACGCTACCGTTTGCTACTTGATTTTTTGGCACAGTGTAAGTGTTTGTTGGGTCAAGTATGGAAATTTTTGGGAACAGAGCATCTCCCCTTATATTAAATTTCTGTTTTGTTTTTTCGTTTGTAATGACGGCACCAGAGTTCATCTCAGAAGCAGTAGCTGAAAGTGTTAGCACTACATAAATGGGTAGGGCTTGTTTTATTTGGGCTTTATCTATAAAAAAATCCCATACATCGCCATCGTAGTAAAAGCCTGCTGCTATGGCTTTTGCGCTATCTATAACACTCCCACCGCCTACTGCTAGTATGCAATCTATGTTTTCTTTCTTTGCAAGTTCGATTGCTTCATAAACAAACGAAAGCACGGGGTTTGGCTTTACACCAGATTTTTCTACAAATAAAACATTATACTTTTTTAGTGATTCTACAACTTTGTCATAAATGCCATTTTGCTTTATACTGCCGCCACCATATAAAAACAAACACTTTTTACATTTAAGATATCTACCAATATTTTTTGTTTGGTTTTCACCAAAAACAATTTGAGTTGGGTTATAAAAAACAAACTCTTTCATGTCCACCTCCTTTCATACAAGATATGCATTATGAATTATAAGTCAAGAGTGCGCTAAAAAGCCTATATTAATTTGACACCAGAATTTTTTAAGTTATAATTTAAAAAAATTGGTATTTTAAGGAGTTAGTATGCGAAGAAGTGACATTATGCTAAAAGGACCCCAAAGGGCACCACATAGATCGTTATTTAAAGCCGACGGTTTTACAGATCAAGAACTCTCAAGACCCATTATTGCTATAGCCAACTCATCAAACGACATAGTACCAGGCCATGTTCACTTAAAAACGCTTGTTGAAGCGGTAAAGGCTGGTATTTATATGGCTGGGGGCACACCTATTGAGTTTAACACTATTGGTGTAGATGACGGTATTGCAATGGGTCATTTGGGTATGCATTATTCGCTGCCGTCAAGGGAAAATATAGCAGACGCTGTAGAGATTATGGTCAATGCTCACCCCGTTGATGGTCTTGTGATACTGCCTGCATGTGACAAGATTGTGCCTGGCATGATGATGGCTGCGGCAAGGGTTAATATACCCACAATTATGATATCTGGCGGGCCTATGCTTGCTGGCAAGTATCAAGGCAAGGATATAGATTTAGCACAGGTGTTTGAAGGTGTTGGCAAAAAAATCATAGGTAAAATTACCGATGAAGAATTATTGGAGATAGAAAATACTGCATGTCCTTCGTGTGGGTCATGCTCTGGTATGTATTCTGCAAACTCTATCAACTGCTTAAGCGAAGCTTTAGGCTTAAGCCTGCCTGGAAACGGTACAATACCTGCTGTATATGCGGCACGCACAAGGCTTGCTAAGTTAGCTGGTATGAAAATTATTGAGCTTGTAGAAAAAGACATAAAGCCAAGAGATATAATTACAATTGATAGCATAAAAAATGCTATTGCTGTAGATATGGCAATGGGATGTTCTACAAATACTGTGTTGCATTTGCTAGCCATTGCACAAGAAGCAGGGATTGAGCTTTCACTTGATATATTCAATGAAATAAGCGATAAAACACCGGATTTGTGCTCGTTTAGCCCAGTTGGTCCATATCACTTAGAGGATCTTGATAACGCAGGCGGGATTATGGCTATATTAAATCGCTTAGATAGTATTGGTTTAATCAAAAGGGATTGCATAACAGTAACAGGATCTAGCATATACGATTCTTACAAAGACGCCAAAGTTACAAACACTAATGTCATAAGACCAATTGATAAGCCCTATTACCCAAAGGGCGGACTATCAATATTAAAAGGCAACTTAGCGCCATTTGGAGCTGTATTGAAGCAATCGGGTGTATCTGCAGCACTGGATCATTTTGTTGGCAAAGCACGTGTATTTGACAGCGAAGAAGAAGCCACGCAGGCAATATTTAGCAAGCAAATTAAAGAAGGCGATTGCGTTGTTATTCGCTATGAAGGCCCAGCAGGCGGACCTGGTATGAAAGAAATGCTCACGCCCACAAGCGCTATAGCAGGCATGGGGCTTGACACAAAATGTGCTCTTATTACAGACGGGAGGTTTTCTGGCGCTACAAGGGGTTTGTCTGTAGGGCACATCTCACCTGAGGCGGCAAAAGGTGGACTTATTGGCTTAATTGAAGAAGGTGATTTGATAGAAATTGATGTAGGCAAAAAAACTATTAATTTGCTTGTGGATGAAAGTGTTATTGAAGAAAGGAAAAAGCGCTTTAAGCCAAAACAGCCAAAGATAACCACAGGTTATCTGGCGCGCTATGCAAGGCTTGTGCAAGATGCACATAAAGGTGCAGTATTGAGGTAGCCTATGGAAAAGTATAATCCGAGCGTAATTGAAAAAAAATGGCAGGCAATTTGGAATAAGTTAGGTTTAAATAAAGCGATAGATTTTGATAGTAGACCAAAGTACTACTGTTTAGAGATGTTTCCGTACCCATCTGGAAAAATTCACATGGGACATGTAAGAAACTACACAATTGGTGATGTAATTGCGCGTTTTAAGCGATTTATGGGTTACAATGTTTTGCACCCAATAGGTTTTGATGCATTTGGGTTACCTGCAGAAAATGCCGCGATAAATGCAAAAATTCACCCTGCAAAGTGGACATACTCAAATATGGACTATATGTTGAGCCAACTAGAAAAGTTAGGTTTTTCATACGATAAAGACCGCATAATAGCCACATGCGACCCAGAGTACTACAAATGGGAACAAAAGATATTTATAGAGATGTTTAAGCGTGGCATGGCCTACAGAAAAGAATCGGAGGTAAATTTTTGTCCTCATTGTCAAACAGTGCTTGCAAATGAACAGGTTGAAGATGGTAGATGCTGGAGATGTGATAGCGAAGTTGTTAAAAAAACCATTTATAGCTGGTATTTCAGAATCACAGATTATGCAGATGAGTTATTGGAAAGCATAAAGTCATTAGAAGAAGGTTGGCCAAATAAAGTACTAAGCCAGCAGATAAATTGGATTGGAAAAAGCGAAGGTGCTTTTATAAAATTTAAATTTGAACACAAAGATGAATATTTAGAAGTTTTTACCACAAGACCTGATACAGTTTTTGGTGTGACATTTGTTAGTATATCGCCTAAGCACCCAAAGGTAAAAGAAATCGTGAAAGACAAAAGGGTTTTAGATTATGTAGAAAAAATGATTGTTGATTTGGACATTAAAAAAGACTATGATAAAGAAAAAGACGGTATATACAGTGGTGTAAATCTTATTAACCCATCAAATAATGAAATCGTACCGCTTTTTATAGCTAACTTTGTTTTAATGGAATATGGAACAGGCGTTGTAATGGGTGTGCCAGCGCATGACCAAAGGGATTTTGAGTTTGCGACAAAATTTAGCATACCCAAAAAAATTGTAATTTATAAAGATGACTTAAGCAATGATATAAACTTATGGGAAAAAAGCTTTACAGAAGAAGGCTATCTTATTAACTCAGGAGATTTTAATGGATTACAAAATGAGCTAGCCAAAGAAAAGATTGTTGAGTACCTTGCAAGCAAAAATTTAGCAAGAAAATCATTTCAATATAAATTAAGGGATTGGAATGTATCACGTCAGCGCTACTGGGGAGCGCCAATACCAATAATTTACTGTCCAAATTGTGGGCTTGTTCCAGAAAGCGTAGAAAACCTGCCTGTTAAATTACCAGAAGATGTAGAAATAACGGGTTTTGGCGGTTCGCCTTTATCAAAAGTTGAAAGTTTTGTAAACACAACATGCCCTATATGTGGCGCAAAGGCAAAAAGAGAGACAGACACATTTGATACATTTGTGGAATCTAGCTGGTATTTCTTAAGGTACTGTTCGCCCCACTACGACAAAGATATCTTTGACAAGCAAAAAGTAAAATACTGGATGAATGTGGATCAATATATAGGTGGTATTGAACACGCTGTAATGCACCTTTTGTACGCTAGGTACTTTACGAAAGTTTTAAGCGATCTTGGATATCTTGAGTCGCGGGAGCCATTTAAGCGGTTGCTAACGCAGGGAATGGTTATAAAAGACGGCGCAAAAATGAGTAAATCTAAAGGTAATGTAGTTGACCCAGATGAAATTGTAAATACCTACGGTGCAGATACAGCAAGGCTATTTATACTTTTTGCGGCCCCAGTTGATAAAGATTTAGAGTGGTCTGATGAAGGCATTGAAGGCTCTTATAGGTTTTTAAATAGATTATATAGGCTTTTTGCAAACAACGCCCAACGCGTTAAAAACGCTCAGAAAAAAGACCACGTTGATGAGCGCATAAGAGAGCTTTTGTATGAAGTTAACTCTTGTGTGCAAAAGGTGACAAATGATATAGAAAACTACCATTTCAATACAGCTATTGCCAAATTAATGGAGTTTGTAAACTTTTTATACAGTTTTAACCCAAAAGAAGACGAATTGGGCTACTTTAAAGAAGCGCTGGAAAAACTTGCCATTTTATCGAGTCCATTTGTACCTCATCTTGCTTGTGAAGTGTGGGAAGAACTAGGTTATGACAGTGTTATATTCAATCAAACCTGGCCAAAAGTTCAAAAAGAATATGTAGAGAAAGATACAGTTAAAATTGCAGTAACAATTAATGGCAAATTGAGAGATACAGTAGAAATTAACAAAGATGCAAAACAAGAAGAAGTTGAAAAACTTGCTCTTCAATCAGAAAAAGTTAAAAAACATATTGCTAATAAGGAAGTTAAAAAATATATCTATGTAACAAACAAGATACTTAACATAATTGTATGAAAATTTTATCAAACATACTATGCATTGTTTTATTTGGTTTTATAGTGAGTGCGTGCGGGTACAGAGGGTTTACGCACTCGTCTTTAATTGACAATATCAAAACTGTATATGTTGAAAAACCAAAAAGCTCTATAAATTCGCTACCCCTCGATACTTTTTTAAAACAAGCTATAATAAAACAGCTAAATTCAGATCAGCATATTAAGATTGTGTCTAACAAGTCCGACGCTCAAGGTTGTATTTACACTGATATAATAAATTACTCTATCTACCCTTGCGTTTTTGATAAAAACGGTTTGGCACGCACATACAGGTGTATGATAACTGTGAATTTAACTTTGACTAACAAAGAAGGAAAAGCGATTATTTTAAACAAAACATTGACAAGTTTTGCAGATTTTGATGCAAATAGCGAATCATCTGCTATCGAGATTGCAAAGGACTCAATACAAAATGAGGTTTTGACAAAGTTAGCAGTTTTAATTAAAGAGGAATTGTTTATTAACTTTTAATGCCTAAAAAATTTTTGGTTGTAATTTTTGTACTTTATGTAGTTGCAAATTGTTTTAATCTAGGAAAGCTAAATTTTAGCTATAAAGAAGCAAAAAGTGCAATTATCAGTCTCCAGCTTAACACAAGTGGTAATTATAAATGGCAGACAATACTAGGCAAACCCTATTTTAAAAAACCGCCTTTAGCTGCCTACTACAGTAGTATTTTATTCAAGATTTTTGGCAACAGTGAGTTTACGGCTCGTGCTGGTCAGTTTGTTTTTATTCTTTTAATAGCTTTTTTACCATTATTTTTAAAAGAATTTAAGGCTTTAGACCCTCCATATTTTGCTTTTGTTTTTTTAACAACAGCTATTGTACTTATGTCGGTAAATGTTTATTCCACATATGCTATGAGTGTGTTTTTTTTGTTTTTAGCTTTATATAAAGCATATTTTAGACAGAAAGGCTTTAGCATTTATTTAGTGCTTGCTTTTCTGACTCAAGGCTTATTGGCTTTATTTGTATTTTATTTTATACTTTTTGGTTTTGTGATATTTGAAAAAAAACCAGACCTTATAGACAACAAAGAGCATCTAATAGGACTGGTGTTAATATTGGTTTTAAGCTTGTTTGGGGTTGCGCTGTATGATTTTAATATTCAAAGCATACATTATCTTGTAGGATCGCTATTTTTAGGTTTTTGGGAGTCTTTTAACTTTAAAGATTACCTTTTGCATTTAATTATTTTCCCTTTCAAATTATTTTTATTATTTTTACCCTGGTCAATATTTTCTAAGCAGTTAATTAAAAAACAAGAATCTGCAATGTACAATTTTGCCTTTTTTGGCACAGTCTTGAGTGTTTTTTTACTATGGTTTTTGCCTATCCATAATTACCTTATTATAGCAGTATTTTTTGCATTATGGTTGTCTTTGTCTAAGTTTAACCTAAACCTAAACCCTTTTTACCTTAAGGTAATAATTGTGCTTGGCGCAGTTGTTATACTCAGTATTGAATTGTTTGGTTACTTGTTTATTAAAGACTCAAATTATTTATCATTGCTAATTTTTGTAGTTTCTGTAATTATATTTATCGATGTTTTATCTAAACATTACAAAATTGAGCCACTCTGGCTTATTGTAGCGTTAATGATTTGTTTGAAAGCAAGTTATAGTATGATTATTATACCATACAAGGCTAGTTATTTACCAGATGTATCAGCTTATGGACACAGTATAGCAAATATTATTTTGAAAAATAAAGCAAAATATGTTATGAGTAATAACGTGCATTTAGATTTATTGTATTATGTCGAAAAAACTTTAAACTTCCCCATAAACATACCTCAAAAAGGCAGAGGTGTGCTTATAACTCAAGATAAAGACATACTTAAAAAAGTATACGGTAGTGAGTTTAGCCCATACGGTGTATTTTTTGTTGGTGAGTATTAAAAATATATAGGAGGGACATTATGGCATTAGACGAAAGGATTATTTCTAGAGCAATTATTGAGCGCTATTACCAAAAGCTGCTATCACACATTGATTGCGATTGTGCAATTGTAGGTGGAGGTCCAGCAGGTTTGGTTTGTGGCCATGAGCTAGCAAAAAAAGGTTTAAAGGTGACTTTGTTTGATAAAAGATTATCCGTTGGTGGTGGTATGTGGGGCGGTGCAATGATGTTCAATGAGGTAGTTGTCCAAGAAGAAGGCAAACTGATATTAGATGAATTTGGTGTTGATACCAAGCTTTTTGAGCCAAATTACTATACAGCAGATTCTATTGAAGCTATTACAACACTTATATCAAAAACTGTCAAAGCAGGCGTGAAGATTTTTAACGGCATTGAAATAGAAGATGTTGTGTTAAAAAAAGTTGACGGAGAATATATGGTAGGCGGTGTTGTGATAAATTGGACAACCGTTAATATGGCGCATTTGCCCGTTGATCCTATTGTCATAAGCTCTACTTTTACTGTAGATGCTACAGGACATGATGCTCACCTTGCAGAAACGCTTGTAAGAAAAGGTGGCGTAAAACTAAATACGGACTCAGGCGATGTCATTGGTGAAAAACCTATGTGGGCACAAGTAGGAGAGCAAGATACAGTTAATCATACAAAAGAAGTATTTAGTGGTCTTTATGTGTGTGGTATGGCGGCAAATGCAGTAAGCGGTGCGCATAGGATGGGGCCAATATTTGGTGGTATGTTAAATTCTGGCAAGAAGTGCGCTCAGTTGATATTGGAAAAATGGAGCAAAAAATGAAAGTTGACGCTAGTATCTTTAGAGAATATGACATAAGGGGTATTGTAGGTGAAAATTTAGATGAACAATTTGCCTGTCAGCTTGGACAAGCTTTTGCAATTCATCTAAAAAAAGCTTTAGGTAAAGAAAATTTAACAGTAAGCATAGGCTACGATGCAAGGCTAAGTTCAAATGACCTATTTAGTGCTTTATGCTATGGTTTTAACACACAAAGCGTAAAAGTAATAGATATAGGTCTTGTTGCTACACCTGTTGCTTATTTTTCTCTATTTAATTTAGATATTGATGGTGGTATTATGATAACTGCTTCACACAACCCACCTCAATACAATGGTTTTAAACTAAGCGTAGGTAAAAACACGATTTTTGGTGAAGAAATCCAAACAATTAAAGAAATAATGAAACAAACGAAAAAATTACCTATAAAAGAACCAGAATTTGTATCTTACGATATAATTAAAGATTACAATAAATATATAATAAACCAATTTAAAGATTTAAAAACCTACACAAATAAGCCCAAAGTTGTACTAGATGCAGGCAATGGCACAGGTGGTTTTATTGCTTACCCTATATTAAAAGAGTTGGGTTTTGAAGTAATTGGACTCTATATTGAACCAGATGGCACATTTCCAAACCACCACCCAGATCCGACCGTTGAAGAAAATTTAAAAGAACTTAAAAAAACCCTTAGAGAAAAATCTTATGATATAGGCATAGGTTATGATGGAGATGCAGATAGAATTGGCGTTGTATTAAAAAATAATGACACGCTTTATGGGGATCAGTTATTGTTGCTTTTTGCTCAAGATATATTGAAAGAACACAAAGGTGCAAAAATTGTAGGAGAGGTTAAATGCTCTCAAGTGCTTTATGACAAAATATCTGAATTTGGCGGTAAAGCTATAATGTGGAAAGCTGGTCACTCACTGATTAAAGCCAAAATGAAAGAAGAAAAAGCTCTACTTGGTGGCGAAATGAGCGGCCATATATTTTTTGCCGATAGATATTTTGGCTATGATGATGCAATATATGTATCTTTGCGACTTCTTGAGATTTTAACTAAAGAACGCATAAACTTAGAAGAATGGAAAAACAATTTACCAAAAACTTTTAATACACCAGAAATTAGAATAGATTGTCCGGAAGATAAAAAAGTGCTTGTTACTCAAGAAATTGAGAATTACTACATAAAAAATAAAGAAAAGTATTCCATTACGGACATAATAACTATAGACGGTATAAGATTCAACACTAAAGACGGTTGGGGGCTTGTAAGATCAAGCAATACACAGCCTGCGCTTGTGCTTAGGTTTGAAGCAAATAGCCCAGAAAATTTAGAAAAGTTAAAAAATGATACACTAAATTTAGTTAACAAAACAATTTCGTCAGCATAAATGCTAAAAAAGCAAGATTTTACTTACTATCTAGGCTGGCTTACTCTAGCCTTTTTGGGTATATCAATTATATCAGGTATAGCTTTGCTTTTTAGGTATGATCCTACTACATTTCAAAAAGCTCAAGACAGTATGTTTTTAATTAGTGATGCATACAGGTTTGGTTGGTTAATCCGCAATGCACACTTTTATTCCAGTGAGTTATTTTTTATTTTTTTACTCATTCATACAGTATGGCATGTATATTTAGATGATTATAAGGATAAAAAGTATATTTACTGGTTAGCGCTTGTTGCTATTATTGTGGTTGCTTTTTTTGAAATGTTTACTGGGTTTGTATTAAAAGCAAACAATGAAGGCGATTCTGCATCGCTTATAATGCAACATATAATATTGTCAATACCGTTTTTTGGCCAGTATATAGTAAGTTTGTTTTACTCCCAAGAGTACCCATCTATATACTTTTACTTTTATCATATATGTATTTTGCCTTTCATATTGATTTTGCTTAATTATTACCACATAAAACGTATGTTTACAAATTTTGAGAATACTTTGATAGCCTTTTTTGTAACAATTTTTCTTAGCGTTTTTTTTAGTTTAAGTGCGCCCTACGATATAGTATCTAGTGCAAAACACCCAATCATTTGGGGCCCGTGGTTTTTTTGGCCAATACAGTGGAGTTTGTTTTATATAGCACCGTTTATCGCTGGTATTATTTTGCCAATTCTAGGACTATCAACGCTTGCGTGGTTGCCAAACCCAAGGTTTTATTTTTTAAAGAGAGTTTTTTTAGTTGGCATTGTTTTGTATTTTGTAATTATTTTTTATATAATGCTATTTAGATGAAAAGAGGTATAGTTTTACTCATTGTATTTAGTATATTAGTTTTATTTTTTGCGATATACAAGCAAAATCTAAAACCAAAAGTTAATCCACAGAAAGAATCGTGCTTTGTATGTCATAAGGATATTCATATGGATACAGCCCATCCAGTAGATCAGATAGGTTGTATTGTATGTCATCATGGAAACCCATACACTACAAATGAAGCTCAAGCACATAAAGGACTGATTAAAAACCCAGCAGACCTAAGGTATGCCGCAGAAACTTGTGGCAAATGCCACAAAGAGCAGGTTGAACAGGTAGAAACATCCCTTATGGCGACAAACAGAGGCATAATTTCTGCAGTTTTGCACAAATTTGGCTATACTGATAAGCTCTCAAGCGATATTACGGTTAAAGATTTATACGAAGGCAAATATAAAGAAAATAAAGCTATACAATATTACGAAAAAAACTGTGGTGCTTGCCATTTATACAAACCTTATGGACAGGGTCCTACAAAAGAAATACAAGAGCGCGGCGGAGGCTGTCTTGATTGTCACGCCACATGGGTTAAGGGTAACCCGCATGTAGAATTAACTACACATATAAGTGATGCAACATGTGTAAAATGCCATAATAGATCGGGCAGAATTGGTTTGTCATACTTTGGCCACTATGAGACAGAAGAATATGGTACGCCATTTATGGACGGTGGTCCTTCACATTACAATATTTTGGGTAACCCAGATAGGTATTATCTAGATTTGCCGCCAGATGTTCATTACGCAAAAGCACATATGAGTTGTATTGATTGCCACACTATGTCTGATACTATGGGGCTTGGTTTGCATTATAAAAACATGACCCAACAGGTAGGTATAACTTGCAAAGATTGTCATGAACCGCATTTTGTGCAAGTACCACCCAATTCTTTAGCTTTGAAACTAGCTTTTTTAAATGGGAAAGTGCCACTTAAAGCAGGTGATTTTGCAGCTATTGAAGAACGCACAGGACAAATTATATACAATGTGCAACGAATCGATGGTAAAGCGATATTTTTTAGCAAAGAAACAGGTAAAGCCATACTTATACCGCTTGTAAATAATAAACCATACCATACATTTCCTGGCCACAAAGACCTATCATGCCAAGCATGCCATTCTGCTTGGGCTCCGCAGTGTTATGGTTGTCATATTGTCAATTTTGAAGGCTTAAAACAGCTTAACTGGATAAAGTATAAAGATACACCCGGTGCTTATGCTGAATTAAATAGCTATGTACGATTTGAAACGCCTCAGCTTGCATTTGATCCACACGGTAAGGTTATGCCTGTTGAGCCAGGTTGTCAGGACTTTATTACTATTTTTAATAAAGACTTCAAGTTTGTAAAAAGCATTCGAGGTTTAAGCGTTGCAACAATTGATCCTCATACGACACAATTGCAATCTAGAAGCTGTGAAGATTGTCACCATGACCCACGCACGATGGGTTTTGGTACTGGAAATTTGAGTTTTAATCCCTATACAAAGCAATTTAAATTTTCACCAACATTTGATTCAAAAGCAAGTGGTTTAGGTGATGTACCTCTTGATATGATAGTAAACGAACACGGTAAACAAATGCAGAGTTTTCCAATAAAAGGCGAAAGGGCTTTCAATAAAGATGAACTTATAAAAATTTACGAAGTTGGTCAGTGTATAGTTTGCCATAAAAGTTACGATGATCCTATATATCGCGATTTTTCAAAAAGCTATAAATTGTTTTTAGAACATAAAACACCTTGCAATATTAAATGAATTTTATTACAATTTAGTAAAGTTTGTTTTTGGAGTTAATATATGGGTATGTTTGAAGGTGTTGTTTTTTTTGGGTTGATGTGGTTAGTGGTAGCTGTTTTATGGTTAGTAGCTTTAGTTGATATACTTAAAAGTGAGTTTAAAGACGGTTTAACTAAAGTTATATGGTTGCTTCTTGTTATTTTTCTGCCATTTCTGGGTTCTATTTTATACTTTTTTATTGGCAGGGATCAAAAAATTAGAAATGATTAGTTTTTCTTTGACAAATCAATATAAACTAATTAAACTAGTAAAAGTTTATCCAATAAAAGGAGGTTTTATGACAAAGAACGAGTTTGTAAAAGTATTGGCTAAAAAAACCAATATTTCTCAGGAGAAAGCAAAAGAATTTTTGGATGCTACACTATCTACAATTGTAGAGACGCTAAAATCTGGCGACAGTGTATTATTTACTGGTTTTGGTAGCTTTTATGTATCAAACAGAGCTCAAAGAAAAGGCAGAAACCCTCAAACAGGTGAAGCTATTACGATTCCTGCTTTTAAACTACCTGCATTTAAAGTAGGTGCTGTATTTAAAGAAGAAATAAACAAACAGGAAAAGCCAGCCTCTAAGGGCAAAAAAAAGTAATATTTAAAAATCCCTAAAAGTTAAGTTTATTTAACTCCGCTAGTTATATTTTTATATTACTGGCGGGGTTTTTGGTATTACATTTTAACCTGCACTATTACGCCGTGGACTTTATTGGATGGTAATCTGTGAAATTTTATAAAGTTTGGTGAGACTTTTTTGATTAAAGCAAAAATTTTCCAAATAATATTTTCTGTAATAATGTCCTCTACACCATAAAACATAACTGTTGGTTTGATGTTTGCATCTTCAAAAATTTTTCCTAGATTTACAATTTCCATGTAGCCTGCTTTTATTTCAAGAATTTTTAAGCCTTTTGCTAAATCATCATCAAACGCATAAACTACACCAAATGGATGGCTAGAAGTTTTTTGTGTAACAAAAATATTTGTTTCGTAGATAATACCATTATCTAACATAGTGTTTACAATATAAGGTGGTACTTTTTGTATGTTTCTTGTAAAAAATACTGCCACACCATTTAATTTTGGTTTGTTTTCATAGGATTCCTTGTAGGCTTTTAAAAAATCTTTCATGTCTATTGATTTTAGCGATCCATACAATCTTTTTTGGCCTTGTGTGAAAATAAGTATTACTGTAAGAGGTATCATAGCAATAAATACTGTGAGATACGCACCATGCGGTATTTTGTAGTAAAGGTTTGAAGCAAAGTAAAAGCTTGTTATTATAAAAACAAAAGCGGAAGCTGCCATTTTTATTTTAAGATTTTTCTTATGGAATATCCAAATAAGAAAAACCGCTGTAATTAGCATTGTGCCGTTAACAGCAAAGCCATAAGCTGCTGCTAGATTATCTGATGTTTGAAAGTGCCACATTACATAAAGCACGGCAAACATCAGCAGCCAGTTAACAAAATTTATATAAATTTGAGAGCGCAATTTATCGGATGTATGATCAATTTTTAGCATAGGAAATATATGAGTAACTATTCCTTGATAAACAATCGAAAAAACCCCGCTAATCATAGATTGTGAAGCAATGATTGTTGCTAAGATGCTGAGGATCAAAAAAGGAATGTAAAATATACTTGTTTGAGAAAATACCATACTAAAGAGCACGCTTGAGCCTGTTGAATGATGTGTAACCGCATAGGCGGCTTGACCTAAATAGCTCAAGATTAGAACGCTAAATACAAAATACCATGCGTTAACAATGGGTTTTTTACCCAAATGGCCCATATCAGCATACAATGCTTCGCCCCCTGTTGCACACAGTATGACATCAGAAAGCACAACAAATCCTTTAAACCCATCTCTAATAAAAAAATCAATGGCATAATAAGGATTAATTGCTTTTAATACTTGAGGGTAGTGGAAAATGGAAAACAAACCGCTTATTCCTAAACTGATAAACCAAATCATCATAATTGGACCAAAATAGCTTGCTACTTTTTCTGTGCCTTTTTTTTGCAAAACAAATAAGCCAATTGTTATAATGCTTGCAATCAAAAGTAAAACTACATTTGATAGTTGAGAAAATTTGGGCACCAATGTTAAACCTTCAACGGCGCTTAAGATAGATATAGCAGGCGTAATGACGCCATCGCCCATTAAAAACGATATACCAATATAAGAAAGAACCGTCACAAAAGCAATAGCGCGAGTAGATTTTAAAGTGGGCACAAGCACTTCTTTTAAAACGGTTGTGCCACCTTCACCTCTTTTGCTTATGCTCATTGCAAGCCATACATACTCTACGCTAACAAGTAAAATTAATGTCCATAAAACGAGTGAAACAACACCCATAATATTTTCTTTTGTAGGCTTTGTTAAAATAAACACTACAGCCAGTGTATAAATAGGGCTTGTGCCAATATCTCCAAAAACAAGCCCCATTGCCTTTATTGTGCTTTTTAGCTTCTCTGAGTTTAGATTAAGCATTGGATGATAGCTCTTGTAATTTTGATAAAATTTGGTTGTAGCTTTGAATTAGACCTAAGCCTTTATAACATAGCGCTATTTTCATAAGCAGTTTTATTTTATCTTGCGTTATTTGCAAGTGCGATTCATAAAGCGATAAAGCTTTTTCGTACTCGCCAAACTCATAGTACAAATCCCCTAAGTTTTCTCCAATTTCATCTTTTAAGGTAGGGTTTAAACTGAGGGCAGTTTCAAGAGCTTCTTTGGCTTTATCGTATATTTCTTTAGACATATAAATCTTAGCTAGTGCAATGTAAACAAATGGATGGTAGGGTAGCAGGATTTTTGCTTGATTGAGGAACACTAAAGCTTTATCAAACTCATTTTTGTCTATTAAAATGCTCCCCATTAAAAATAGCGCATCGCCAAAAGTAGGGTATTTGTTGTTTAGGTCTTCAAGCACGCTGTAGGCTTGCTCAATGTTGTTTTGTTTCAATAATTCTTTGGCTTTATCGTATTCTGGTATAGAGCCTTCGATTTTAAGCTGTTCTCTAATCACTTTTTGTCGCTCTTGCATTGTCTGCATATTTTCTAAATCGTTTATCATATTGAGCCATTGCTTGACCTGTTTGTCATTAGGATCGTAATCTTTTGCTCTTTCTATAAGTCTTTTTGCCGTTATAAAATCGTTTCTATTTAAAATGGCATCTTTTGCAAGTATTAGGTGCGAGACAATCTTGTATTTTTCGACAGCAAGCTCGTTTTTGGCTAACTCAAAATCCGGGTCAAGTTCAATGGCTTTTTCAAACAGCTCAACGGCTTGTTTATGAAAGTATCTGTAGTTAGACAAAAGCTTGGCTTTGGCAAATATGAGTTTTGGGTTTTTTGTTATATCAATTTTATCAAGTATCTCAAGACCAAAGTATATATCTCCAAAATCATAGCAAGTCATAAGTAACTCAAATAATTTATCGTTGTTTTTTATGTTTTCATCAAACTTTTGCAAAAAATCATTTTTTAGTTCAAGATAACGAATTGTTTTTTTAACAAGCTCAAGTAGGTTTTGCGTGTGTTGTTTTATAAGCTCAAAGTATTTATTGGATTGCTCTAATCTTTTTTCTATGCTTTGATTTTCTATGTCTGTTTCTTCTTTAAAGTAATTGTAAAATTCTTGGAAATAGAAAAAAAACACAAATTTAGTCATTACAGGGTTTGTGTAGAGTTCATTGTTTATTTTGTTTGATTCTTCAACCTTTAAACGGATTTTTTCAATATCATTGTATTTTGCGTATGTCTTTTGTATAACTTGGTTTATCTTTAGAGCCCTATCGGCTTTATGTATGGCTTGATTCATCTGTGCAAGTACATTTTTTAATTTTTTAATCCACTTTGATAAAGAAGGCTTTTTGCTAAACTGGATTGCAAAGCTTGTGTTTTTTTTGATTGTTTTTGCTACTTCTTCAAGTGTTTTAATTTCAGTATTTTCAATGTAGGCACCCCCCCCTGTTGCATTTATAACTTGCTTACCGTTTGATGTTAAAAATTTAGCGATTTCTGACATAATGGTGAGTCCTGAGTATAGGTTTTCGTCTGTAGGGACTTTTTCTTCATAGTTGCCTTTTACCCAAATGAGTTTTTCTGGTAGACCTTGCGGGAGTATTGTACCTTTTGCATGATGCTCTAGCCTTGTATATGCCCAATCTTGTCCTACAAAAACAATAGGGTTTGCTCCTAAAATGTAAGCTGTATTTACAGCCAAATGCGTTACAGCATTTATCGGAAATACCTCGTAGTTTGGTTTTATATCAAGCAATTCTAAAAAAGAGTTTTCTTCTGTTTTATAGATCTTGTTTTTGAATAATTTAGGTATCTGGTAAAATACAGCAGGTTCAAATACAAAAAGGCTTTCAGAAGCCTTGTCGTTTTTCATAAAAGGAGAATATTTTTCAAGTGTAACTTGCTGATAGTCAAGGCCACATATAATATCAGCTTTTATGTTGTTTTGCTCTAAAACATTTATAACTGAATCTACAGCTATAATAATAAATTTATTGCGGTATTTTTTGATTGCTTCTATATCATTTGAAAGCGATGGGCCAGATGCTACAATAAGAACGGGCTTATCCTTAGCTTTGTCTTTTAAGAAATCCAGACCCTGACCAAGTGCTACATCTGATATATTTTTAACCATATTTTCTATGATGTATTGTGATTTTAACAAAAGTGTGTTGCGATTTAGAACAACTGGCGTGTAGAGTTTTTGTATGATTTCTTCTATTTTTTTAGCTTTTTGTGAATCTGAAAGGGAATTTGTTATTACAATGAGATTTCCAAAGTTAAATTTTCCAGCAAATAAATTAAAAGTAGCTGTTATTGTATTTTCTATTTCTTCTTCTTTGTTTGCAAAGAAAAAGAAATTGTCGTGTTTAAAGCACTCTGATACGTCAATATTATCAAGCACATACTTTAGATGTTCTAAATCTGTTTCGTAGCATATAATTGTATTATTTGGAAAGTCTTTGATGAGGTTTTTTGCTATTTTTGCATTTCCAAAACCAATAAGCACAAGTACATCTTCTTTTTTTGCATTGGGCTTTATGTATTCTTCTGTATTGTTTTCAAGCGGTTTTGGTTCAATATACTCAAGCAGGTTTTTTAGATATGATCCTTTTTGGTTAATGACAGATGCGTTCTTTTCTAACATTTTAACTCCTTGTTTTTATTATAAGATATTCTATTGAAAAAATCTCTTTTTTCAAGTTGCTTGCAAAATTTATATTTTTTGCTAAAAATATAGTTATGGTAGAAGTTTTGTCTGGAAACGAAGCAATAGCGCACGCGCTTTTAGAAAACAATGTAAGGTTTGTAAGTGCATATCCTGGCACACCCTCAAGCGAGATACTAACTACAGCGTTAAAAATTAAATCAAAGTATAATTTAAATGCTTATATTGAGTGGTCAATAAACGAAAAAGTTGCATTAGAAGAAGCTTTAAGTGCAAGTTTCGCTTGCGTTGACTCAGCGTTTTTTTGTAAGCAAGTGGGGCTCAATGTGGCACTTGATCCTCTAATGAGTGCCGCACTTACTGGAACAAACGCAGCTTTGTTGGTTGTTGTGGCAGATGATCCAGGCCCTTATTCTTCTCAAACAGAACAAGATTCACGATTTTTGGCTTTTTTTGCTAAAATCCCCGTTTTTGACCCTTCGGATATTAAAGAAGCTTACGATTTTACAAAAAAGGCGCTAAATTTAAGCATACAGTACCAACTGCCTGTAATGTTAAGGACTACAACGCGTATCTCACATGGCAGACAAAATATAGATATAAAAGAAAAAATTGAAGATATTGAACTAAATGCAAATTTTGAAAAAGACCCATCGCGTTTTGCTGCTACGCCAAAGTTAAGGTATATACTGCACAAAAAACTAAATGAAAAGCTCTATTCTATAGCATCAAAAAATACATTAAAATTTGATTTTTCTGGCAAAAATCTCATTATTTCAAGCGGTTTAGTTTACAGTAACCTATATGAACTCATTTTAGAGCATCATTTGGAAGATAAAGTTACGCTTGCAAAGGCAGATATGCCATATCCATTGCCCAATATTGATTTGAAAGGTTTTGAGAGGACTATAGCAGTAGAAGAAACCTATCCTTTAATTGAGCTACAGTTAAACACGCAAGGCAGAAGAAACAACTTAGTACCCAAAGAAGGCGAGCTTACTTTTGATGTGTGTGAAAAAATTTTGTACAATATTGGAGTTTTAAAATCATTTAAACCCGTTAATGTTGATTTTAAAGACAAACCACCCTCGTTGTGCCCAGGTTGTGCGCACAGAAGCGCTTTTTTCGCAATCAAACAAGTTTACAAGGATGCTATTTTTAGCGGGGACATTGGTTGCTACACGCTTGGTGTAAATTTAGGTGTAACAGATACAGTTTTCTGTATGGGGGCAAGTGTTTCTTTTGCTTTTGGCTTTAACAAAGCATTTAGCCTTTCTGCAAAAAAACAGCATATTGTAGCTATTATTGGTGATTCAACTTTTTTTCATACAGGTTTGCCTGCATTGATTGATTCTATTCATAATAAAGCGGTCTTTTTACTTGTAATACTTGATAACTCTACCGTAGCAATGACCGGGAATCAAAAAACGCTCTCTAGTTCAACTGATTCGCTTGGCTACAATGCAAAGTCAATCAGTATTGAAAAAATCATTCAAAGCTTAGGCGTAGGTTTTCTGGAGATTATAGACCCATACGATTATAAAAAAAGCATCGAAACACTAATTGCATCAAAGCGCTACATTGATCAAAACCAGGAAATTGCCGTTATAATTTTTAGGCATTTATGCGTAAATACAGAAGAAGGACTTAAAAATAACCCAGTTGCAAAAATTTTTGTAGATGATAATTGCAAAGGTTGCAAACTATGTATTGATGAGTTTGAGTGCCAATCGCTTATATTTAATGAACAAACCCAAAAAGTTGAGATAGATAGAAAAACCTGCATTGACTGCGCGCAGTGTATTTATGCTTGCCCATTTAATTCTATTGGTGTATTAAAATGAAGATTGTACTGCTTGGCAGAGGCGGCGAGGGCGTTTTATACCTCTCAAGGCTCATTATAAAGTTATTTGAGGATAAAAGTATCCTATCTAGTGAAATCCACGGTATGGCAAAAAAAGGTGGTCTTGTTGAGGTACACTTAAAAATTGGCAATTACAAAAGCCCTATTATTGGTTATAACAAAGCAGATTTGGTTGTGTTGTTAAATAATTTTTTTGAAAAACTAGGGTCTGCGTACTCGAAAAATGTTATAGGCCTTAGTGATGATGAATTAGCATACATAACAAAAACTAACCCCAAAATGCTCAATATTTATATGTTTGGCAAATTAGCAAAAAGGCTCAATATTGATTATAAAAAAGCACTAAGCTTGATTGACCAAAAAAACAATGAATTTTTTAACAAGGGGTACAATAATGATATTCAATGAGCACTATGAGACTATGCCTCAAGAAGAACTTAAAAAACTTCAACTCAACCGCTTAAAGCAAACGCTTTCTTTGATAAAGAACTCTAACTCTGCGCTAAAAACAAAATATACATCAATTGAGCCAGATGACATAAAAAGCCTTGACGACTTAAAAAAGCTTCCATTTACTACAAAAGAAGAATTAAGGAATTGCTACCCACTAGACCATATAACCTTTCAAGATAAAATTGTAAGAATTCATACAAGCTCAGGGACTACTGGGACACCAGTAATTAATGCTATGACACAATCAGATGTAGAAAATTGGGCAGAAATTGTAGCAAGGTGTTTTTTTGCAGCAGGTGTAAAAAGCAAGGATAGAATCCAGATTATGCCGTCATTTGGTCTGTTTAACGGTGGGTTTGGGTTTCACTTTGGTGCACAAAAAATCGGTGCTTTTATTATACCAATGGGAGCTGGTAGAACGCTGCTCCAGCTTAAATTTATAAAAGACTTTCAAACTACTGTTATTTGCTCTATTGCCTCGTACCCACAAAGGCTCATTGAGGTAGCAAACCAGAACGATTTTGATTTTTCAAAAACACATTTGCAGGTTGCCATTTTGGGCGCAGAAACATGGTCTGATGAGTTAAGATCACGTATTGAGAATCAGATGGGAGTTTCTACATTTGATATTATCGGTATGACAGAAACAGGTGGCGTAGGTATGGGTATTGATTGCGAAGCAAAATCGGGCATACACATATGGGAAGATCATTATATAGCAGAAATTGTAGATCCCAATACTTTAGAGCCACTTGATGATGGTGTTGAAGGCGAGCTTGTAATTACGACACTCACAAGAGAAGGTTTACCATTAATAAGATACCGTACAAAAGACATAACAAAAATTATTTCAAGGGACAAATGCGATTGTGGCAGGACTCATCTTAGGGTTTCTCGTCTTAAAGGGCGCACAGATGATATGCTAAAGGTAAAAGGTGTCAATTTTTATCCTTCTCAGATCGAACAGATTTTGTTGCAGTACAAAACGATTGGGCCTTATTACCAGATTGTGCTTGAAAACTCAAAAGGTAAAGATGAGATTACTATAATTTTGGAAAAAATAAACGGTTTTTCAGCTGAAGCAAGGAATAGATTAGAAAACGCGCTGTATGACTTACTGGGTTTTCATTGTATATTGCAGATAGTACCAGAAAATACTATACAAAGAACACCAGGCAAAATGGTAAGAGTTATCGATAAAAGAAAAAAATAACTTTATTTTTTTGTTTATGTTCCGATTGTATTAATGTGAGGTATAGATGAATGTAATAGGTGTAGTCCTTACTATTGCTGCCATTCTAACGGGATTTATTTTGGGCGGTGGAAAGCCGCTTGTCTTGATACAGGTATCGGAATACATCGTTTTATTTGGGGGCGCTGCAGGTATACTTGTAGCTTCTACAACGCCTTCAATTATGAAGGATGCTATAAAGGTTATTACTGGATTTGCAAAGTCAAACCCATTAAGCAAAAAAGTATATTTAGAGTTGCTATTGTTTATTTACCATTTATCCGTGAAGGTAAGAAAGGATGGCATTTTATCGCTTGAAGCCATTGTTGATAAGCCCGAAGAAAGCCCTGTTATGCAGTCCAATACTTTTTTGCTGAAAAATAAAGAAGCAAGGGAGTTTGTAATTGATGCTATAAGAAATATTGTGACCGGCATTGAGATAGAAAAGCTTGACGAAATGCTTGATTCAAATATTGAAGTTGTAGAAAAAGAAATGTCTATCGCTCCAAAGATGGTAGCCAAGATTGCAGAAAGTATGCCAGGTATGGGTATTGTTGCTGCGGTTATGGGTGTTATCTTGACTATGGGGGCTTTGGGTGGTTCTATTTTAGAGGTTGGTCACCATGTTGCAGGAGCCCTTACCGGTACATTTTTGGGTTTATTGCTGTGTTATGTTGTTATTGGTCCTATGGCTACTGTCCAGGAATTAAAAAACGAAGATTTTGTAGGGTATCTGAAATCACTTAAAGTAGGTATTATCTCTATAGCTAAAGGTGATGCACCTATTATTGCTATGGAGTCTGTAAGACAAACTATTCCACCAGCTTACCGCACTGAATTTGATGAGGTTGAAAAACTTGCCAAAGAGAGGCGCTAATGGCAGATAATACCAACTTAGTGCACAAGAAAAAGTGCAAAAAACCAAAACAACCAGAATCAAGCGTATGGGAGATAGCCTATGGCGATTTTATGACTTCTATGATGGCTTTTTTTCTCGTTATGTGGCTTGTTGCGGCAACAAATGAACAGCAAAGAAAAATTATTGAATACTACTTCACACACCCTATGCAATCTGTTAGTGTTTCGCAAGGAAGCGGCCTTAGTCCATCAAAAGGTATTTTTGATATAGGCTCAAAACAGCTTGTAGTAAGTCAGACGCCATCGGAAAACAAGCCCATTGCAATAAACAATCAAGCAACGCGTAGTACAAAATATTCAAACCAATATGAGATGCAAAATCAAATGACGTCGATTTTAGGGAAAATCCAAGAAGCTGTAAAATCAAACAAAGAAATAGCACCATATGGCGCTCAGATTAAATTTTCAATTAATGAAGAAGGTTTAAACATTATTCTGTTTGATAAAAACGATAAACCTATGTTTGCAAATGGCTCTACAAATCCCGAACCATACACAGTAGATATATTAAAAATAATAGCTTCCAACATCAGGCCGCTTCCAAATAAACTTGTTATAGAAGGGTATGCAAATTATTCACCAACAATTTCTGGCCCATCAAACTGGGATTTATCTATTGGAAGGGCAAATGAAGCAAGAAAGATACTTGAGTCTCAAGGTATAGTATCTGAGCGCTTTAGCAGTATTGTAGGATATGGTGATACAAGGCCTATGCCTGGTACATTACCGCAAGATCCTATAAACAGACGCATAGTGATATTAATTAAAAAGCTCTAAGTTTGTTTTTGTGCAAACTAGTTTTTAGCCTACAAAGCTAAAATTTGTTGTAAAGTAGTTTTAAAATTTAGAATATAATAATTACTATTGACAACAATTACTTTTTGTTGTATGTATTTATCCTTAAAATATATTTTGTTAAAAGAGGTAAAAAAGTGAAGTGGATGAAAGATGTCAAAACCTATACCCCGCCAGATTTTCATGTTATAAGAGATCCAGATAGGTGTATCAAATGTAGGGCATGTGTTGATCAATGTTCATTTGATGCCACATTTTACGATGAAGAAGAAGATAAAATATGGAATTGGGATGCAAAATGTGTGGGATGTAATAGATGTGCTGCGTTTTGTCCAACAGAAGCCATAACCATAGAAAATCGCACAAGCCCATACCGTGTAAATGAGAGTTGGGGCAAGTGGAATGTGGTTGGTGTCAAAAAAAGAGCCGCTTTTGGCGGTGCACCAGTTGTATCTATGGGTTCTGATAAGCCATACATTGTTTATTGGGATCACATGCTTATTAATGCTTCTCAAGTTACAAACCCATCTATTGACCCACTACGAGAGCCGATGGAGTTAAAGACTTTTTTAGGCAAAAAGGTTGACCGTTTAGAAATACAAGACGGTAAGCTAAAAACCGTTTTATCACCCCAATTGGAGATTGAACTACCTATAATGTTTGCTGCAATGAGCTATGGTGCACTAAATTACAATGTAATAGAGGCTATGGGAAGAGCAGCTGTTGATCTTGGAACATATTTTAATTCTGGTGAAGGCGGTCTCCATAAAGATCATTATAAATTTAAAGGCAATATTATCGTTCAAGTAGCAAGCGGCCGTTTTGGCGTTTACAAAGAGTATCTAGATGTAGCAAGCGCTATTGAGATAAAAATCGGTCAGGGTGCAAAGCCTGGTATTGGCGGACATTTACCTGGTGAAAAGGTGACAGCATCGATTGCTCAAACACGAATGATACCAAAAGGCACAGATGCTCTAAGCCCTGCGCCCCACCATGATATATATTCAATTGAAGATTTAAGACAGCTTATATTTGCCTTAAAAGAAGCAACGGAGTACAAAAAACCTATTTTTGTTAAAATCGCTTGTGTTCATAATATTGCGGCTATTGCAAGCGGTGTTGCTCAAGCGGGGGCCGATGTAATTGTGCTTGATGGTTTTAAAGGTGGTACGGGTGCTTCGCCTCAAGTTATTAGAGACAATGTAGGCCTTCCTATAGAGCTTGCCCTTGCAAGCGTTGATGATAGATTGAGACAAGAAGGCCTAAGGGGCAAAATTTCTCTTGTAGCTTCTGGTGGCATAAGAAACTCAATGGATGTTGTAAAAGCTATTGCATTAGGGGCTGATGCAGTCTACATTGGCACCGCAACACTTATTGCCATAGGTTGCACAATGTGTCAACAATGCCACACTGGTAAATGTGCGTGGGGCATAGCAACGCAAGATCCATTTTTATCAAAGCGCCAAAACCCCAATATTGCAGCTCAAAGACTTGTGAATCTGGTGAATGTTTGGGGTTTGGAGATAAAAGAAACCTTAGGGGCTATGGGTATTAATTCTATAGAATCACTAAAAGGAAACAGACTTGCCCTAAGAGGTTTTGATCTAAATGAAAAAGAAATGGAAATTTTAGGTATACTACATGCAGGAGAATAAAATGAAGCTTGTTAAAATAAACGAGGATAATTGTGTATACTGTCATTTGTGCGAGGTAGCTTGCAAAACTGAACACTCTACATCCAAAGATATAATTAAGGCTGTTAAAAAAGAAAATGTTTTATCTAGATGCACGGCTGAATTTAACTATCCCTACTCTGCTTCTATTATGTGCAGACACTGCGATGATGCACCGTGCATTTTTGCTTGTCAAAATGGTTCTATGCATAGGGATGAGAGGGGTTATGTTGTAGTAAATCAAGATACATGCGTGGGCTGTTGGATGTGCGTGATGGTTTGCCCATATGGTGTAATCAAACAAGGCAAAAATAATGATTGGGGTTTGTCTGTTAAGTGCGATATGTGTCCGGATAGGGGTATTCCTGCGTGTGTTGAGGCGTGCCCTAACGAAGCTTTAACTTTTGAAGAGTTGTGAGGATTAAATGAAGTATTTAATAATAGGTAATTCTGTAGCAGGTATTAATGCCGCAACAGCTATTAGGCAAAATGATACTAATGGTGAGATTTTAATTGTATCAGATGAGCAAACAAGACCTTACTCAAGACCATTGCTACCAAACTGGGTGATTGGTGAGGTAAGTTTTTCACAAGAAAGGATGTTTTACAGAAGAAATGACTTTTTTGAAAAAAACAATATAGAAACATTGCTTGGCAAAAAAGTTGAGTCTATTGACACAAAAGCTAAAATAGTCTCAATTTCAAACTCAGAGAGTTTATCGTACGACAAACTAATTATCGCAAGCGGTGCAAATGCAATATTGCCAAAAAATATCGTGGGTATAGAACTTGAAGGTGTTTATACGCTAACAAACATTAAAGGAGCAAGAAAGTTAAAGGAAAATTTAGACAATATCGGCTCTATCGTGATAGTAGGGGCTGGCCTTATTGGCACAAAAATGGCCTTTGATTTGTCAAAGATTGGCAAAAAGGTAGTGCTCGTTGAACTTGCAAAAAGGGTTTTGTTTCCAGCACTTGATGATTATGCTGCAGAACTTGTACAAGCAGAGTTGAAAAAAAATGGCGTAGAGATAATTCTAAATGATTCTGTTGTGCAGTTAAATGGCGATAAGAAAGTTAGTGAAGTTGTTCTTGCAAGCAATAAAAAAATACCTTGCGATGCGTGTTTGATAAGCGTTGGTGTTGTACCAAATACTGCTTTTGTCGATGAAAATATCAAAGTTGATAGAGGTATTGTGGTTGATGATTATCTAAAAGCCTTTGATGATTGCTATGCAGCAGGTGATGTCGCAAGTGTGTATGATGTTGTTGTGAATATTAGACGACCTATCCCTATATTGCCTCTTGCTGCTAAAGAAGGCTTTATTGCAGGCTTGAATGCGAGCGGTGCGCTAATAAAGTTCAATGGTGGTTTTGCTATGAACTCCATTGAAATAGGTAATGTTGGCTTTATTTCTATGGGTTTGATAGAAAGTGATGATGATGAGGTGTTAGAATACAAAAAAGACACTGAATATAGAAAATTTATAATTAGAGACAATAGATTAATTGGTGTTATTCTTGTAAATAATGTTGAAAAAGCGGGTATGTTTAATTGGATGATAGAAAAAGCTTTCGATGTTTCATGGATAAAAGATACATTTTTAAATAGTGATTTTGGGTGGAAGTATTTTGATAAAGCCTTTAGAGTGCTAAGACTTGATAGAAAATTAAAAGGGTAGGTATGTATGGTTGAAATAACAAATAATCAGGGTTTTGCTATCTCTAATGATCCAAAGGATGCATCGGGCTGTGGCATCTTTGGTATATTTAATACAAAAGGTGATCTTATAGATGGTAGTAGGGTTGTATCTGCCATTGATATCATGCGCGATAGGGGCAATGGCTTAGGGTCTGGGTATGCTGCATACGGCATATACCCAGAGTTTAAAAACTATTATGCTTTACATTTAATGATTGACGATGATTTAGCCAAACGTGCTGTTGAGGATTTTTTAGAACGCAGGGTTATGGTAGCAGAGCGCTCTGGTATACCTACAAGGGGTATGAAAAACAGAAAGCGTCCAATGTTTTTTGTTTATTTTGTATTACCAAGGGCTCAGGGTACGAAAGCAGAAAGCGAGTATATGAGCGAATCTGACGCAGATGAGTTTATTAATAAGCTTGTGTTTTTTATAAACGAAAATATAAATGGCGCTTTTGTTATCTCAAGTGGCAAAAATATGGGTGTATTTAAAGGTATAGGTTATCCTGATGAGATTGCAAACTTTTTTAGAATCGAGCGCTACAAAGCTTTTTGTTGGACAGCCCATAACCGTTTTCCAACAAATACGCCAGGCTGGTGGGGCGGCGCACACCCATTTGGGTTACTTGATTGGACAGTGGTGCACAACGGCGAAATTTCTTCTTATGGTGCAAATAAACGCTATTTAGAAATGCACGGGTATAAGTGCACTCAAAAAACTGATACAGAAGCAATTGTCTATTTGGCAGACTTAATTGTACGAAAGCATCACATACCTATTGAATTGCTAGCTAAGATATTCAGTGCGCCACTTTGGGAAGAAATCGAAAGGATGCCACAAGAACAAAAACAACTCTACAAAGCATTAAGGATAATTTACGGAAGAGCCCTCCTCAATGGACCATTTTCGATTTTATTAACATTTAAAGGTGGAATAATGGCTCTAAACGATAGAATTAAATTGAGGCCCTTAGTGGTAGGTAAAAAAGATTATACATATTACTTTTCAAGTGAAGAAGCAGCTATAAAGCATGTATGTAGCGATATAAAAGATATCAGCTCACCTGATGCGGGCGAGCCTGTTATTGCAAGACTAAACAATGAGGCTTATAATGTTTATTATGGGGTAGAAGATGAAGAGGATTGATGCACATAATCTTAAATATAATGTTTTAAACGATTTAGTAAGACAGGCTATCTCAGAGGGTTACGATAAGATTGTCCTAGATGGCGTTTGTGGACAATACTATATTGGCTGTGGAATTGCAAAGCCTGTAGAAATAGTGATTAATGGTGTACCGGGCAATGATTTGGGTGCGTTTATGGAAGGGCCTACCATTATTGTAAATGAAGACGCCCAAGACGGCATAGGCAACACAATGAGCTCTGGCGAAATAATTATACATGGTAATGCAGGCGATGTGCTTGGCTATAGTATGCGAGGAGGCTCAATTTTTGTGAAGGGTAATGTGGGCTATAGGGCGTGCATACATATGAAAGCTTACAAAGAAGATATAAGCCCAACAGTGGTTATAGGTGGTTGCGCTGGTGCGTTTATGGGAGAATATATGGCAGGTGGTACATTAATATTGCTTGGGTTAAATAGGGACAAAAAACGCTTAACGGGTAATTATCTAGGCACTGGTATGCATGGTGGTGCAATTTTTGTAAGACAAAGTGTAGATGAAATACTTTGCTCCCATGAAGTTATATTAAGCAAACCAGATGATAAAGATATGGAAAAAATTTTAGTAAATGTTAGAAAATTTTGCAGTATTTTTGGTTACGATTGTGATAAAATTATTAATGATGAGTTTGTAAAAATTACACCAAAGAGTAAAAGGCCCTACGGTAATTTGTATATACCAGGACCTTAAACAAAAGGAGGCTATGTGAGAAAAAATACTAAACAACGTAGTATGGTTTATGAAGAGCTAAAATCAAGGTACGATCATCCAACGCCAGAAGAGCTTTACGAATCAATAAAACCTAAATATCCTAGAATCTCTATTGCTACAGTTTATAGAAATTTACGCATACTAGCAGAAGAAGGAAAAGTAATAGAGATTAAAAGTGACAAAAATATTTTGCGCTATGATGCAAAAACTCAACCCCATTATCACTTTAAATGCACAAAGTGTGGCGCTGTTTTAGATTTAGATATAGCCTATGATAAAAAGTTAGATGAAGAGTTAAACGCAAAAGGCTACAAAGTAGATTACCACTCGACTATATTTTATGGTTTGTGTCCAAATTGTGCAAAATAAATGGAACAGCAATATACATTTTTTGAAGTAAAAGATAAAACGCTTTTCTTAAAAGGTAGTTGGGTTGTTGAAAATGTAGAATTCATCCAAAAGAAACTTGCAAGTTTTGTTGGTTTTGAGAGTGTTGATATCTCACTTATAGATGAGATAGACACATTTGGTGGACTTATAATATGTGATAGTTTTGATAAATCAAAACTTTGTGGCGATAATGAAAGGGTAGAAAGCGTTATTAAACTTGTTTTACAAAACAAAGCCCAGATTCCTTCCATAAAAAAGAAAAGTTTACTTTTGCGCTTTAGTGATTATCTAGAAAAAAAAATTAAAGACTATGTATTTTTCTTAAATTTTTTAGGTAAGTCAACAGTTGATTTCATATCAAAAATTTCTGATTTTGAGTTTAGAGCATTTGTAAAAGACATCCAAAATATGGGAGTAGGTGCTATAGGTATTGTGGGTGTTTTGTCATTTTTAATAGGTCTTGTTATTGCATATCAATCGGCGGCTCAATTGAAGCAATTTGGCGCGAATATATTTATTGTTGACTTAGTGAGTATTTCGATTGTGAGGGAACTTGGCCCTTTGATTGTAGCAATAATAGTTTCTGGTAGAAGCGCAAGCAGCTATGCAGCATCTATTGGTTTGATGAAGGTTCAAGAAGAAATTGACACGCTTGATACAATGGGTGTTTCACCTTATACATTGCTCGTTTTACCACGCATACTTTCACTATTTGTAGTAATGCCACTGTTGATTGTATTTGCTGATATTGTTGGAATTTTTGGCGGTATGATTATCTCAAACCTTATTTTAAATGTGAATTTCGCTGAGTTTTTAGAAAGGGCTAGCCGTGTAGTTACAATCAAATCCTTTTTGTCAGGTATTATTAAAGGACCGGTATTTGGTATTGTTATAGCTTTAATTGGCACAAGTGAAGGCTTTAAGGTAGAACAGAAAACAGAAAGTATAGGTCTTCATGTTACAGCAAGCGTGGTAAAGAGCATTTTTAGTGTAATTGCTATTGATGCAGCATTTTCTGTAATTTACAGATGGCTAAAGATTTAATTATTCAAGTTAAAAATCTACAAAGCGCCTATGGTGAGCGCATCATACATGAAAATTTAAATTTAGATGTATACAGGGGTGAAATCCTTGCTATCATTGGTGGCTCTGGTTCTGGCAAAACGACGCTTTTAAAGGAGTTGATTTTACTAAAAGAGCCAAAGAAAGGTGATTATTTAATAGATGGTAAAAGCGCGAAAAACTTAAGTTTTAAACAAAAGCAAACTATAAAAAATAAGATTGGCGTAATGTTTCAATCGGCTGCCTTGTTTAGTAGTTTGAGTGTGGGTGAAAATATTGTATATGTGATAAAAAAACGCTATAATATAGATGATGAGACAGCAAAAAATATGGCTATGTTGAAAATAAAACTGGCAGATTTAGATGAGAGCGTATACTGGCTATACCCCAGTGAATTATCAGGTGGTATGAAAAAGAAAGCAGCGCTTGCGCGCGCATTGGCAGTGGATCCCAAGATTTTGTTTTTGGATGAGCCAGTAAGCGGTTTAGACCCTATTAGCGCAGATGAGTTTGATAAAACGATTAAAAAACTTGTTGATTTGTTGGGCATTAGTGTAATTATGATAACTCATGATTTATCGTCACTTTTAATTGCAGACAGAGTTGCAATTATTGCAGACAAAACAATTATATTCTGCGATACGCCGGATAAAATTCACACAGTTAACAATAGCTGGGTGAAAGAATTATTTATGGGCGAGCGCGGCAAGAGGTTTTTAGATGGAAACAAAGCCTAATTATGTGCTTGTTGGTGCTTTTGTTATCGTTTTAAGTGCTGCTATTGTAATTATAGTGCTTTGGCTTTTTGGGTATAGGGCAAATGAGTCTTACAAAACTTACTTAATTCTAACAAAGTACTCGGTTAATGGTCTTTCACAAAACTCACTTGTTAAATATAAGGGTGTAAATGTAGGCAGTGTTGAAAAAATTGATATTGACCCAGATAACCCAGAAATAGTAAGGATTTTTATAAAAGTAAAAAGCAGTATACCAATTAAAACGGATACAGTTGCTACTGTTTCTGCACAAGGTTTAACGGGTCTTGCATCTATTGATTTAACAGGTGGGACAAAAAATGCGCCTTTGCTTGAAACTGTTGACCATCATGAGTACCCTATAATAAAATCTAGAATGAGCGAACTGCAAAAAATTTCACAAGCCCTTCCAAGCGTATTAGAAAGCGCAAATACACTGATAAAAAATATGAGCGAGGTATTTAATGAAAACAACAGACAGCAAATATCGTCAATTTTATCAAACACAGATAAGTCAAGCAAAGAACTATCCGTTGACTTAAACAACCTAAATGCTACTTTAAATAGGGCAAACGAAGCTATAGAGTCCATAAAGCAAGCAGGCCAAAGTGCTCAAGTTGCATTTTTGTCAACGAATAAACTTATTGAAAGCTTGCAGAAAACCTCAAAAAATCTTGCTCAAATAAGTATAAGTCTCAATCAACTCATAAATGAAAACAAAAATCAAGTAAATTACTTTACGCACGAAAGTTTATACAATCTCAACAAATTAATAGAAGAGGTTAATAAAACCACTAAAGCAACGAATTCTATTATCAACGAATTACAGTCAAATCCGTCTTATATACTTTATGGAAGACCTAAAACGCCAGCACCAACAGAAAAAGGAAGTGCACAATGAAAAAAATATTTGGGCTTTTAATATTAAGTTTATTTTTAGTTTCTTGTTCTATTAAGGTGAAAAATCAAAACAACACAGGCTATAGTTACCTATCGCCTAAAGTAAATTTGACATTTAATAAATCACTTAGTAGTATTAATTTAGACAGTGTTGAATCCAATAAATTATACAACAACTATATTTTATATGAAGCAGATGGCCAATATGATTATTTTGCCTATTCAAAGTGGATAAACTCCCCACCTACGATGTTAAAGGATTTTATTTTAGAAAGCATAAACTATATAAAATTGGATCCATACGCTAAGTATAGGTTAAAAATTTTGCTTTTTGATTTCGAACCGCACTTTAACAAAACAAATAGTTTTTTTTATTTCAAAGCAAGGGCTTTTTTATATAACTCTAGCTATGAGCTTCTATCAAGCAAAATGTTTAATTATAAGGTTGAAATTAGACAAAAGACAAATGAATCTATGATTATATGCGCAAGTAAAGCAACTGAGGATTTTTTGAAAAATTTGAATGAATGGTTAACAGGAGAAGTAAAATGAATATACTGGTTATTGGGAATGGGGCGCGAGAGCATGCAATCGTATATAAGCTTGCACAAAGCCCTCAGTGCGAAAAAATCTACTGTGCAAAAGGCAATGCTGGTACATCCGATTTGGCTACCAATGTGGATATTTCGCCATTAGATTTTAAAGCTATAGTTGAGTTTTGTAAACAAAACTCTGTAGAGTTTGTTGTGGTTGGCCCTGAAGAGCCTTTGGCAAACGGTATTGTGGATTATTTAAGCAATTTTGGCATATCTGCATTTGGGTCTACAAAAAAAGCAGCAATGATAGAATCAAGTAAGTCATTTTGCAAAAATCTATGTAAAAATTACAAAATACCCACCGCTGCTTATGAAGTGTTTGATGATTTTGATAGAGCTTTTGAGTATATAAAGAATTCTAAATACCCTTTAGTTATAAAAGCCGATGGTTTGGCTGCAGGAAAGGGTGTGGTTATTGCCTATGAGGAAAAAGAAGCTTTAGCACACCTGCAAGATTGTTTTAACAATAAAAAATTTGGACAGGCTGGAAGTAAGGTTGTAATAGAAGAGTTTTTAGAGGGCGAGGAGCTTTCATATATGGTTTTTTGTGATGGCAAAAATTTTGTTTCTATGCCAGCATCTCAAGATCACAAGAGGGTTTTTGATAACGATTTAGGTCCAAATACAGGGGGTATGGGCGCTTATGCCAAAGCTCCCATTGTAAATGATATTGAAGATGATTGTAAAAAAATTATAAAACAAACAATAGATGCCCTAAATAATGAAGGCATAGAGTATAGGGGTGTTTTGTATGCAGGCCTTATGGTTGTTAATGGAAAGCCCTATGTTTTAGAGTATAACTGTCGTTTTGGTGACCCAGAGACTCAAGTGGTGTTACCGCTTATAAAAAGTGATCTTTTAGATATTATGATTAAATGCACAAACTCAAGCTTAAATGATTATAAGATTGAGTGTGACAATAGATTTGCAGTAAGTGTTGTGCTTGCAAGCAAGGGCTATCCTTTATCTTATGATACAAATAAGCCAATCTCTGGTTTAGATGAGTTAGGCGATGTGCTTGTCTTTCACGCTGGTACATACAAAAAAGATGGGAAAGTTTTTACAAATGGCGGTAGAGTATTAAATGTAGTGGCACTTGATGCAGACTTTAGGAAAGCTATAAAAAAAGCTTACGATGCAGTTGATAAGATTCACTTTGAAGGTATGCACTTTAGGCGCGATATTGGCAAAAAAGCCTTAAAATACCTATAGGGAGGTAAACTATGAAAGTAGCAATTATATCGGGTAGCAAAAGTGATGAGAACATAATTTATGAAGCTAAAAAAACATTGGAAGAGTTTGGTATAGAATACAAAGTCTATATTGCAAGTGCTCATAGAAGCCCAGAGTATGTAAAAGAAATTGTTCAAAAAGTAAATAGTGAATTTGATTGTATAATTGCCATAGCTGGGCTTTCTGCTGCATTGCCTGGCTTTGTTGCTTCTTATTCAATTTTGCCTGTTGTAGGTGTGCCTGTAGATAGTGAGATGTTTGGTCTAGATGCACTGCTTTCTATTACACAGATGCCAAAAGGCGTGCCTGTTGCCTCTATGGGTATTGGCAAAAAAGGTGCCCACAATGCGGCTTTATTTGTAGCAAGGATGTTTGCTAATCAAGACGAAACCCTTAAACAAAAATTGCTTGAGTATATCAAAAAAGAAGAGGAAAATATTCGCAAAATAAACGAAGAGTTGTAATGAATTCAAAAAAAGAGTACATTTGCATTGCGGGCATTGTCATATTTATCGCGCTAACGAGCTTCAAAATTAGCAATGACTATACTGTAGCGGGTTTAAAGCAACCATTTAGCCTTTCGTATAGCGATGGCATTTTGTATGTGGTTAATAAAAACGGCTATATTAGTATATTTGATAAGTATGGTCATATACTGGAGTTAGATTTTTTAGACCTCAAAGGATCATCTAATGTGGTAGCATATCAAGACAAACTCGTTGTGTCTGTAGGCAGAGATTTGCTGTTTTACAAAAAACCATCTAAGCTTGTTAAAGTAGTAAGATTCTATGATACAATTAACAAGCTCGCAAACCAAAATGAAAGCATTTTAGTTTTGTTAAATAACGGTGATTGTTTGTTAGTAAATCATAATACAAAATTTTTATTCAACATTCCCGATGCTTCATCTATTGCTTTAAGCAATAAGTATATATTTGCAGTTGCAGGAAATCTTATAAAAGTATATGATAAACACAACCATTTAATAACTAGCAAAACTTATAGTTTTCCTATTGATTCTATTAGCTACAATGACGGCTATTTAGTATTAACATCGGCATATTACAATAGAGTATTTTTACTAAATAAAAAATTAGAAGAAGTAGAATCATTTAAGTTTGATAAACCTGATTTTGCATATTACTCAAAAGAAAAATTGTTTGTATGCTCAAGTAAACTAGGTAGGATTTACATTAAAAACAATTAAGTATATGGATTTTAAGTGTTTAAAAATTGATCATAAGGCAAGACTATCCATGTTAGAACTCAAAGACACAATTGAACTGCCTGTTTTTATGCCCGTTGGTACACAAGGTATAGTAAAAGCACTCCTGCCTGATATGCTAACTAGTATTGGTTATAAGTTTATGCTTTCAAATACCTATCATTTATACCTAAGACCGGGTATTGATGTAATTGAAGCTTTTGGGGGTTTGCATAAATTTGTAAATTTTAATGGCTCAATTTTAACGGATAGTGGTGGTTTTCAGGTTTTTAGTTTATCGGATTTAAGAAAAGTAACATTAGAAGGTGTGCGTTTTAAATCTCATATTGATGGTTCTTATCACTTTTTTACACCAGAGAAAGTACTGGATTTGCAGTTTAGGTTTAAAAGCGATATCGCTATGGTGCTTGATGAATGTCCAGCCTACGGCCTTGACAAAAGCGCAACAGAAAAATCACTAAATATAACTCTCAATTGGGCAAAGCGCTCATCTGTAATCGAAAGACCCAAAAATACAGCTGTCTTTGGTATAGTGCAAGGTGGTATTTTTGAAGATTTAAGAAAAAAAAGCGCGTTAACGATTTCAGATATGAACTTTGACGGTATTGCCATAGGTGGCTTAAGCGTAGGCGAGCCAACCCAACAAATGTACGATACTGTAGCTTTTACAATAGAGTATTTGCCTAAAGATAAGCCTAGATATGCTATGGGTGTGGGTAGGCCAGAAGACATAATAGCGCTTGTTGGGCTTGGTATAGATATGTTTGATTGTGTAATGCCTACGAGAAATGCAAGAAATGGTTATTTATTTACTGATTTTGGTAATATAAACATCAAAAATGCCATTTTTGCAAAGGATGAATCACCCATAGATGAGCATTGCAGTTGTTATACCTGCAAAAATTTTTCAAGGGCTTTTTTAAGACACCTGTATAAGGCTAAAGAGTTAAGTTTTTACACGCTTGCAACAATCCATAATTTAAAGTATTATTACAATTTGATGCAACGCATCAAAGATGCTATAAAAAAAGGCGAATTTGAACAATTTGCCAAAAGTTTTTTAGAAAAGAGGCGCTATGGAAATAGTTGAAAGTTTAAAGGGTTTGTTTAAAGATAGGTTGGTTTGTGTATGTCTGCACAACTTGGGCATAACCGCAAGTATTTCAAAAAATGGGCTTTTGGTTGTAGTTGATAATGTTTTTTTAGATGATATAAAAAGACTCAAACAAGAGTTAAAAAAATTTAAAAAGCTGTTTTGTACGCCATTGGTTTTTGAGGCTAATTTCTTAGCAAATAACAAAAACTATTTTTGCATGGAGATTTTGGAGTTAAAAGAAAATGCAAAAGTCTTATTTGGTGATAACCCTGCTACAATCATTAATATAGACGCACAAGCGCTTAAAAACCAAATAAAAAGGGAAATAGCAAGCAAAATTTTAGCAATTCGGTCGAGTTTTTTAGAGCTTACGCTAGAGCGGAAAACAGTAGAAGATATTGCATATAGATCTTTGTACAATTTTTATTTGATTTCAAAGTATTTGTTGTATTTAAAAGGTGTAGAAACGCAAAATGTTTTTGAAGATATAGAAAAACAATTCTCTATAGACCTATATAATACAAAAAAACTTTTTTTCATGGGGAAAAGGCCAACTTTTGATAAATTGTTGCCATTGTTTGAAGGCTACTTAAAAGAACTGGATAATTTTTTGAAACTTCAAATTTAGGTGTTTTAAATGAAATTTTTATTGATTGGTATACTTATTGTCCTTATTTTGCCATATTTAGCACAGTTTTTAATAAAATTTAAATCTAAAAGTGATAGTGATTTTTTAAAACCACTAGGTGGTAGTTTTTCTAGTGGTTTTAGTATATTTGATTGATATGGATTTAGAAAGTTTATTAAACGATTTTTTTGTTTTTTTAAGTGCTAATAAAGGTTTATCAATAAACTCATGCAAAGCTTACGAGAGTGATTTAAAATTTTTTTGCGAGTATTTTAAGCATAGAAAATTAAACGATGTAAATTTATTTGAGTATATTAATGAACAAAAAAAACTTTACAAGCCAGCTTCGTTAAATAGAAAAATGTCGAGCCTCCGGGCTTTTTTAACATTTGTTAACAAAAATTATCCATTGGGCTTAGATTTAAACAACATAAAAAATATAAAAACAAGCTTTAAGTTTGAAACACCGATTGATTTTGAATCACTCAAAACACTATTTTCAGATACAAGAAATGGCTTAATTCTGCTGTTTTTTTATGCAACAGGCGTAAGGGTAAGCGAGCTTATTAACCTAAAAATTAGCGATATATATTTTGATGCAGGTTTGATTCGCGTTACAGGTAAAGGCTCTAAAATGCGTCTGTTACCTATTTCGCTAGATGTACTTGATAAGGTTAAACATTATATAACAAACATCAGAAGCCTGTACACTAATAACTACTCAAAAGATTACTTATTTATAAGTAAGAAAGGAAAACCATTTACTAGAGCTGCCATATGGAAAATAATAAAATTAGAGTCAAGGGCAAAGGGTTTTGATTTACATCCTCACAGTCTAAGGCACTTATATGCTACCCATTTGTTAGAAAATGGTGCAAATATAAAAACTATTCAAGAATTACTTGGACACGCAAGTTTAAATACTACTGTAAAATACACTTTTGTTACCGACAAAACTTTAAACAAAGCTTTTAAAGAAAGCGACTTTTTTAATAAATAGATTATGAAGGTTATAACCTGTCACATTGAGCCAGATTTTGATGCAATAGCAAGCGCAATAGCAGCAAAACTGCTCTTTAGAGACGCTATAGTAGTTTTCCCAAATTTACCTAAGCGCTCAAAAAAAAGTTTTCTTATACAGTCTACTATATATGCTTATGCAGATGTTCAAAAAGTTGATTTAGATAAGATTGACACATTGATTGTTGTAGATACGCACCAAAAATCCCGCATTGGTGAATTTTCAAAAATTGTTGATAAAGTTAAAGTTATTTGCTTTGATCATCATACAGATGGCGATATAAACTGTAGCGAGCTTTATTGCAAAAAAACAGGTGCAAATACCACTCAGATTGTTATGAAGCTAAAAGAACAAAATATTGATTTCAGCGCAGAAGAAGCAACACTTTTTATGCTTGGCATATATGAAGATACTGGAAAACTGCTTTATCCTTCTACTACTGTGCATGATTTTGAAATTTGCGCTTATCTTTTAGAAAAGGGTGCAAAGTTAGATATTGTCTCAAGCGTTTTAGAAGAAACTATAGAAGAATCCCAAGTTTATTTATTAAATGAGTTGATAAAAAATGCCCGAATTTTTGAGTACAACAATATAAGCATAATGCTTTCTTTTGCACAATACAGCGAGTATGTAAGTGATGTGGCAAATATAGTAAATACCTTCTTAAGCATGAAAAAAACTGATGCGGTTATTTGCGTTTTTAGGATGCAATCACGTATTTTCATTATTGGTCGTTCTGCCAATACAAAAGTAGATGTAGCAAGGATTTTAAAAACATTTGGTGGTGGTGGCCACAGCTTGGCGGCAAGCGCGACTGTAAAAGATTTAACGCTAATTGAGACGCTTGATGAGGTAACTTTAGCCATTAGAGAGAGTTTTTTGTTTATAACAAAAGCAAAAGACATTATGAGCACTCCAGCCAAGTGTGTAGAAAAAAACGACACAGTTTTCTACTGCAACGAGATAATGGCAAAATACGGAGTAAATTCTTTGGTTGTGCTTAACGAGGGTGAGCTTGTTGGCATTGTATCAAGGCCTACACTCCAAAGAGCAATATACCATAATTACGCAAATGAGCCTGTTGAGAAATTTATGGTTACCGATTTTTATACAGTCAGTGAAGATGTAGATTTATCCAAGATAAAAACAATTATTATTGACCAAAAACAGCGTATCATACCTGTAGTTAGAAATGAAAAAGTTGTTGGTGTGTTGACAAGAACCAATATATTGAACCTAATCAATCAAACTGAACAAAAGTTAATGCGCAAAACCTTGAAGGTTGATTTAAAATTAAAAAACAAGTTAGACGAAAAAACTTACAATTTTTTTAAAATTATATCAGAAGTTGCTTTAAAGTTAAAAATGAAAGCTTACGCTGTTGGCGGTATGGTTAGAGACCTTGTAATGGATATGCCTATAAAGGATATTGACATAGTTATTGAAGGCAATGCAATAGAGTTTGCAAAAGAATTTGCAAAAATTACTGAAGGTAAACTCATTACACATGATGAGTTTAAAACGGCCAGTGTGATTAAAGACGGTGAAAAAATTGATTTTGCAACAGCAAGGCAAGAGTACTACGATGAAGTCTCATCGGGTTTACCTCATGTAGAGGAAAGTTCGCTGAAGCTGGATTTGTACCGTAGGGATTTTACCATAAATACGCTTGCAGTCAGTTTAAACGAAAATTTTGGTGAACTCATTGATTACTTTGGTGGTATGAAGGATATTAAAGATAAAAAAATACGTATTTTACACAATTTAAGTTTTATAGAAGACCCAACAAGGGTGCTAAGGGCTTTGCGATTTGCAGAAAAATTTAATTTTTTATTGGGCCAGCAAACAGAAAAACTCATGAAAAATGCACTTGAGTTAGGCGTTTTAAATACCGTTTCAAAAAATAGATTATTTTTGGAGCTGAGCTTAATTTTAAAAGAAGAAAAAGTTGTGGAAATTTTAAAGAGGATTAATGATTATAGGATTTTTAAATATCTCCATAAAGAATTCTATATCGATGAAAGTTGTTTTGCTTTAATTGAAGTAGCCAAAGATTTTGTTAAAATGTGCACCTTTTTTTGTCCAGTAACTTTTAAAATAGAGGCGATTTATTTTTCCATATTGAAATTTTGCTTCAGGAAAAAATTCAACCTTGTAAGCGTGCTTGGCATAACAGATGATAAAATGGAAAAAATTTACCAACAAATGATACAAATAAATGTATTTTTGTCAAAAAAACGAAACAAAAGCGAAATTTACTTTTTTTTAAAGCCTATGCCTCTTGAAGCGCAAATAGCTGCTTTTGCCATTACAAAAAGCCATTTTGTTAAAGATGCGTTAATTTCATATATAAGGGATTTGCAGTCTATGAAGCCTTTTGTGTCAGGAAAAGACTTGATTGATCTTGGGTTGAAGCCTTCTGTAGCGTTTGGTAAAATACTTGAGCATTGTTTTAAAAGACAAATTGAAGGTGACTTTGCAAATAAGCAAGAAGCAATAGATTATGTAAAAAGTAAATATTTAAATTGATTTTTATCATAATAATGTTATAATTTACACTAATTTAACGCAAATTGGAGGTTTGCAATGAAGAGTTACAATGTAGCAGTAGTTGGTGCAACTGGAGCAGTAGGCGAAGATATGATAAAAACTCTAGAAGACTTTAATTTTCCAGTAAAAAAACTCTTACCTCTTGCTTCTGAGAGATCACTTGGTAAAAGTGTTACTTTTAAAGGACAGGAGATCCCTGTTGAGGTATTAAACGAAGAGTCATTTAAAGATATAGACATAGCTCTTTTTAGTGCAGGCGGAAGCGTAAGCGCAAAATTTGCACCTATTGCAGCACAATCTGGTGCTGTTGTAGTTGACAATACAAGTTATTTCAGGATGGATAAAGATGTGCCACTTGTTGTGCCAGAAGTAAATGCTGACGATATTGCTTTATACAAAAATAAAGGCATTATAGCTAACCCAAATTGTTCTACCATACAGATGGTAGTAGCACTGAAACCCATTTATGATCGCTATGGAATAAAGCGTATTGTTGTTTCTACTTATCAAGCAACAAGCGGTGCAGGCCGAAGGGCAATGGAAGAGTTAATTGATGAAACTAAGGCATTTTTTGAGTTTAAATACGATTCTTACAAACCAAATGTTTTCCCCAAAAAGATTGCATTCAACTGTTTGCCTCATATAGATGTGTTTTTGGATAATGATTATACCAAAGAAGAAATGAAAATGGTTAACGAGACTAAAAAAATTTTTCACGATGATACTATAAAAGTTACAGCTACATGCGTTAGGGTGCCAGTTTTAAGGGGGCATTCTGAGTCTGTTAATGTTGAGACTAAAAAGCCATTTAATATTTCAGAGGTAAAAGAAGCTATAAAAAATGCTGCAGGCTGTGTGCTTATGGATGACCCCAAAAGCTTGATTTACCCAACCCCAATTGAAGTAAGTGGTAGAGGAGAAACGTTTGTAGGGCGCATAAGGCGTGATGAATCAATAGAAAATGGTTTGAACTTTTGGGTTGTAGCGGATAATTTACTAAAAGGTGCAGCTTACAATGCTGTTCAGATAGCTCAGATTTTAATTGAAAAATATTTATAAGGAGGCATTTATGCAAGCTTTCAGTCCTAAAAACATATTAGTTCCCACAGATTTAAGTGAAAATGCACAAAAAGCCATTGAGTATGCATTAAGTTTAGCTAAGGCTTATGGGGCAAAATTGCATATTTATTATGTGATAACAGATTTGCAGGCAGCACTAGGTTATGTGCCTTCATTGCCACTTGATAAGATTGAAGCTTCAATGAGAGAAGAAGCTGAAAATTACTTTGAGCATTTAAAAAATAAAATTTTGAAAGACTATGATAATTTTGATATGCATATTGAAGTAGGCGACGCACCAAAGAAAATTGTTGAGTTTGCAGCAAACAACGACATTGATTTGATTGTTATGGGTGCACAGGGTAAAAGTGCGCTTGAGCGTTTTGTTTTTGGTTCAACAACGGAAAAAGTTCTTAGGATGTCAAAAAAACCTATTTTAGTGGTGAAAATGTAAATGACTTTTGAAAAATTTATAAATAAGAAAAGTAAAATAGCAGTTGTAGGGTTGGGTTATGTAGGTTTGCCTTTAGCTGTTAGCTTAGCAAAGTTTTTTAGCGTAATTGGTTTTGATGTCAATAACAAGCGTATTGAACAATTAAAAGAAGGCTTTGATGTAACAAATGAAACCAGTCAAGATTTAATAAAATCGCCAAATATCTACTATACAAATGAAAAAGAGCGCATTAAAGAAGCTAGCGTGATTATCATTACTGTCCCAACGCCTACTCTAAAGAGCAAGTTACCCGATTTAAGCTTAGTTGAAAGTGCAAGTCAAATTGTAGGTCAAAATTTGACTAAAGGTTCGATTGTTGTGTATGAATCTACAGTGTACCCAGGTGTTACAGAAGATCTATGCGTGCCAATACTAGAAAAACACTCGGGGCTAAAACATTTAAAGGATTTTTTTGTAGGGTATTCTCCAGAGCGTATAAACCCAGGCGATAAGCTTCATACACTAGAAAATATTACAAAAATAGTATCTGCTTCAAGCAAAGATAGTTTAGATTTGCTTTCAAAGATTTATGGTAAAATTACAAATGTGTATGAAGCGCCAAATATAAAAACTGCAGAGGCTGCCAAAGTCATAGAAAACACGCAAAGGGACTTAAACATTGCTTTAATGAATGAACTGAGCTTGATTTTTCACAGAATGGGTATTGACACAAAAGAAGTGCTTGATGCTGCATCTACCAAGTGGAACTTTTTAAGGTTTGAACCAGGTCTTGTAGGTGGCCACTGCATAAGCGTTGATCCATACTATTTAACATATAAAGCCCAAGAGTTAGGTTACCTTCCCCAAGTAATTTTAGCTGGCAGAAGGTTAAATGATTCTATGGGGGATTTTTTAGCCCAAGAGTCAGTAAAGATTATTATGAAAAACAATCTTGGCCATGAATGTTTGATATTGGGTTTTACTTTTAAAGAAAATATAAAGGATATAAGAAACAGTTTAGTATTTAACATATATCAAGAGCTTAAAAATTTCAATATGAGCGTTGATGTTTATGACCCATATGCTATTAAAGAAGATGTTTATGCCCACTATGGGGATGTTAACCTTATAGATAAAAGTCAGCTAAAAAAGTACGATTGTGTGATTTTGGCTGTTCGTCATGATGAATTTTTAAAAGAAAAAATCTGGCTTAGCTGCCTAAAAGAAAAAGCGTGTCTTGTTGATGTAAAAAGCATTGTTGACAAAAAAGATTTGCCAGATTCCGTAATCTTATGGAGGCTTTAAATTGATTTTTATACCGGGTTGTGCAGGATTTATAGGTTTTTCTACAACATTAGCTTTATTGAAAGAAGGTTTAGAGTGCGTAGGTGTGGATAATTTAAACCAATACTACGACATTAGAATGAAACAAAAAAGGTTGTCAATATTAAAAGAATACAATAATTTTACATTTTATGAGACTGATATTGAAAATTTCGAAGCGCTAAAGCTTATTTTTCAGTTACATAAGTTTGACGGTATAATAAATTTAGCAGCGCGTGCCGGTGTTAGGTATTCTATGCAGAATCCTTTTGTTTACCTTTCTACAAATACTTTAGGCACACTTAATCTATTTGAACTTGCGCGTAACTTTGGTGTTGAAAAAGTAGTACTTGCTTCTACTTCGTCATTGTATGCAGGTGAAAAGTTGCCGTTTAGAGAAGACTACTGCGTAAATAAACCTTTATCGGTTTACGCAGTGAGCAAAAAAGCAATGGAAGGTCTTGCAAATTCTTATTATCAACTATACGGAATAGATGTTACAATGCTTAGGTATTTTACTGTGTATGGGCCATATGGCAGGCCAGATATGAGCATATTTAGGTTTATCAAGTGGATATATGAGGAAAGCCCAGTGGTAATTTTTGGAGATGGCAATCAATCAAGGGATTTCACATATATTGATGATGTGGTTGATGCTACAGTAAAAGGCTTGAAAAAGGTTGGGTGTGAAGCGTTTAATGTTGGAGGCAATACATCATACTCGCTAAACTATGTTATTGGCCTTATTGAAGAAAATTTAGGAAAAAAAGCCAATATTGTCTACAAAGAATTTCACAGAGCAGATGTAGTAGCAACCAAAGCAGATTTTTCAAAAATCAAACAAATACTAGGTTGGGAGCCAAAAACTAGCTTAGAAGAGGGTATTAGAAAATTGTGTAATTGGTACATAGAAAACGAACAATTTTTGAGGGATATAAGTATTCAAGAGTCTGATAGATGAGCAAAGAAAATTTAAACTTTGAGTCAGCTTTAAAACGTCTTGAAACAATTGCGAAAAAATTAGAAGAAGAAAATTTGAGCTTAGAAGAAGCACTAAAATACTTCGAAGAAGGTATGAAATTATCAAAGTTTTGCAGTGAACAACTTGAAGCAGCTGAAAATAAAGTGAAGATTATTATGAAAGACAGTGAACTAAAAGAAATGGAAGATTTTGAATGATAAAAACTTACAAGCAAATCATTGATTCACATCTAAACGTATTCTGCACGCAACAAAATTTATATGTAAATCAATTTCAAGATGCGCTTTGCTATAGCCTTTTAAATGGCGGCAAACGTTTAAGGGCAATATTGATGCTAAGTATAATTGAATTAAAACGCCCACCAAGCGAAGAAGAACTCAAAGTGGCTTTAGCGCTTGAAATGATGCATGCATATTCACTTATCCATGACGATTTGCCTGCTATGGATAATGCGCTTCTTCGCAGAAATTTGCCTACAAATCATATAGTTTTTGGCGAAGATATGGCAATTTTAGCTGGTGATGGTCTAAATACTAACACTTTTAATATGATATCAAGTGCTAAATTGCCATCAGATAAAATTGTTGAGATAATAAAAATCCTATCTGCAAAAACTGGTATTTACGGTATGGTTTTGGGTCAGGCAGCAGACATACTATCAAGTAAAAACAAGCTTAAAAAACCACATAAGTGGCTTGTAAATTTTATACATAAAAATAAAACAGCGAGGTTTTTGCAAGCTTGCTGTGAGATTGGTGCTATACTTGGAGATTTTGAAAGGGATATTTTTTCTAAATTTGGTTTATATTTGGGTATGTCTTACCAAATAATTGACGATTACCTTGATGTGGTATCTGATAAAAAGACTTTAGGCAAAGACAAAAAGGATGTTGACAACAATACACTTACATACACACGGGTTTATGGTATTGAAAAAAGCTTGGAATTAGCTGACAGGCTAAAAAGCTTGGCAATTGATACGATAAAAAATGTTAGTGGCTCAGAAAAGTTAGTTGAACTTGCTGAATATATAGTTAAAAGGGTAAATTAAATGACAAACATTGAGAGAAAAACAAAAGAAACGGATATAAAACTCACTTTAAATATTAACGGACACTCACAGTACAATATAGATACAAGCGTTGCGTTTTTAAATCATATGCTAGAAACGTTTTCAAAACATAGTGGTTTTGACTTAGATGTAAAAGCTATCGGCGATATTGATGTGGATTATCATCACCTTGTTGAGGATGTTGGCATAGTTTTAGGTCAAGCTTTTTTTGAAGAAACAAGAAAAGCTACATTTAAGCGATATGGTTTTAGCATTATACCTATGGACGATGCACTGGTGTTGTCAAGTGTAGATTTAGCAAACCGCATTTATTTGATGTATGATTGCAGTATTAGCGGTTATATATTAAATTTCGATGTTGAACTTATAGAAGAATTTTGGAGGGCTTTTGTGTCTAATGCCCGCATTGTACTGCATATAAAGTGCTTAGCGGGTTTTAACAAGCATCATATTATAGAAGCCGCTTTTAAGTCAGTTGCCCACAGCCTCAAAGAAGCTTGTGTCGAACAAAGTGAAATTTTATCAACAAAACTTACGCTTTAGATGAAAAAAATAGCCTTTCATACATTTGGTTGCAAAACAAACCAGTACGAAACACAGATAATGAAAGAATCGGTTTTAAAACAATTTACAATAGTTGATAAAAACGAATATGCAGATATATATGTTATAAATACATGCGCAGTAACAAGGTCAGCTTCGGATCAAGCAAGGCGGTGTTTGAGAAAATTACAAAGACAAAACCCCAATGCACATATTATTTATACTGGGTGTGATAGCTATCTAATTGGTGAAACAGACTATTTAGCCTCGCCTAATATTCATATCGTGGGGAATAGTTATAAAAATGACATAATAAGCGCTTTATCTTGCACAAAAGACACTTCATTACAAACAAAGACATACAGTATAGAAAAATGCGCATCTTCATGGGACAAGAGTCGCCCATTTGTTAAAATTCAAGAGGGCTGTGAAAACTTTTGCACATACTGCGTAGTAGCACATCTTAGAGGTAAGCAAAGATCCAAGGATGAGGCTGTAGTCTTAGATGAGATTAAAAGCTTTGCAAATCAAGGGTTTCATGAGATTGTATTGACAGGCACAAACATTGGTTCTTATATGGATTTAAAACAACTTTTGCGAAAAATAAATCATTTAGGGTTAGATTTTAGAGTAAGACTTAGTTCAATTGAGCCTATGTATGTAGACGATGAACTTATCGATATAATATCAGACGGTAAATTTGCAAAACATTTACATATCCCACTTCAATCAGCTAGCAATAGGATTTTAGAGCTTGCAAAAAGACATTACACATCTAAAGATTTTGAAAAAATCGTAAATTATGCTTCTTTAAAAGGGATATTTTTGGGGACAGATATAATTGTTGGGTTTGAAGAAAGCGATGAGGATTTTCTTGAGACTTATAATTTTGTTAAAAACAGCGATATAACATATGCCCATATTTTCACATATTCACATAGACCATTTACGAAAGAGGCTTTCTATAATATTGACAATTCAGTTTTAAAAGAAAGGTCACTTAAGCTAAAAGAGCTTATAAACAGCAAATTTAAGCAAAAGATGTATGGATTTGTGGGGAAAGATACGCAAATAGTTAGTCTTAAAAAGTGTATAGCCTTAGATAATCAAGAATTTAACTTAAGTTTAGCAAGCCAGTATTTTAAAGTATTGACAAAAATTAACAAACCAGGCTTAATTGAAGGAAAAATTACAAAGTTTGATGGTGTGTATGCGTATTTTGAAAGATAGAAATTTTAAAGACGGTAAGGATAAAATAATTTTTTTAGGAACAGCAGGTGGAAGATTCAGTGTATTTTACCAGATACGAAAAAGCGGCGGTATTTGGTTTCATTTAGGAGGTAAAACATTTGTTATTGATCCAGGGCCTGGTGCTTTAATTTATGCGTTAAAGAATAAGATTAATATATCAAAAGTAGACGGTATTTTTTTAAGCCACAGGCATTTGGATCACTGTGCTGATATTAATTCTGTAATGGAATCAATGGTTATATCTAGTAAGCGTAGCAAATACCTGCTTGCTCCTTCTGCTGCACTTGATGAAGATCCTGTTGTTTTGCAATACAACAGGGACAAATTTAATATACTGTATCTCAAAGAATATACAGACTATTATATTGATGGTTTAACAATTTCTACAAAGTTAACGCATCTTCACACAACACCTACATTTGGAGCGGTGTTTAAATCAAACAATTACTCTTTTGCATACATTGCAGATACGCTCTACACAGACAGGCTAGCTATTGATTATAAAGCCGATGTTGTTATAGCAAATACAGTTTTTAAAAATCAGATGCCTGGCTTTATGCATTTGTCAGCAAACGATATGTATGCGTTTTTAGAGATTTTTAAGCCCAAACTTCTTATACTAACGCATTTTGGTATGGGTTTTTTAAATGAAAACCCATACGCGCTTGCAAACGAGATATCCCAAAAAACCAAAACAAAGGTTGTTGCTGCATGGGATAATATGGTTTTAAATTTAGGGGATGTATGATAGCTATAATTGCAAACCCAAAAGCCCGTAGATTTTCTGTAAAAAAACTAATGGTGATTAAAGAAATTTTTAGTACTGCTTATAACAAAGTGGATATTTTCTACACGGCTGGGCCTATGGATGGCTACAAGATAGCCCAAAAGATTGGTTCATCATATGAAACTATATGTTCTTATGGTGGAGATGGCACTTTAAATGAAGTTATAAATGGCATTGTGGGGTTTGATACCAAACTTGGTATATTGCCTTGTGGAACATCTGATGTATTTGCGCTTGAACTGGGTCTGCCGCGAGATGCCACTAAAGCTGCAAAACGCTATTTAACACCAAAATATGCAAGTATCCATTTAGGTATGGTTAATAATAGGTACTTTATTTTAATGGCTGGCGTTGGTATAGACGCTGCTGCTGTTTTGGATGTTAACCATAGTCTAAAGGAGTATTCTGGGAAATTATCTTATATTATAAGTGGTATAAAAAGCATAAAATCATTTGATAAACTCATAAGCGTAGAAACACCTTTTGGTAAAAAGCTTTGCTATAGCGTGATAGCTTCAAATGCAAAAAAATATGGGGGCAACTTTCCTATTTTTAGCAAAGCTAATTGTTTTGAAAAAAATCTGTATGTATGTTTGTTTTATAGCAAAAAAAGTTTATGGGGTATAGCAAAATCTGCAATTTACCTATTGCTTAACCTCAATTCAAACCTATACGAATGTTTTTTTGCCGATGAAATTTTTATTAAAAGCCATTTTATACCTATACAAGTAGATGGTGATTTTGCTGGCTTTAGCCCAGCTAATATAAAGGCAACCAAAAAATGCATAAAAGTTATGATTTGAAACCTTTTGATATAGTAAATTTATTGTATTATTTTTTTATCATAGGTTTGGTTTTTGTTTTTTTTAACCAGATTCCTTACGCTTTATTTTTGATTTTTTCATATACTTTTATTGTTGTTATTGTTTTTTGGATTGTATTCAAACACGATAAAGGCTATTTTTCATCGATATTGAGGTATTTTTATCCTATTATTTTTTTAGGGTTTATCTTTGAGTCGCTTGCATGGATTATTCCTTTTATTCAACCAAAAAATAAAGATATGTATTTAGCCAAGTTAGATAATGCTATTTTTTCTAAACCTGTTGCAGATTATTTGTTGATTTTCAATAAACCTATTTTTAATGATATTTTTGCCGTTTTTTATACCTTTTACTATTTTTTGCCTTTAATTTTGCTGTATTACTTATACAAGAAACAAAAACTAGTTTATTTAGAGTACTCTTTGTTTGCCCTATCGATTGCGTATTATATTTCTTATATTGGTTATATGCTTGTGCCTGCTATTGGGCCACGCTATAGTATTGTGTATAGCGAGCCTATTCATGCAGGGGCTATTTATAGTTTCATATACGCTTTTTTGGATAGGTTTGAGCATATAAAACAGGACTGTTTTCCAAGCGGACATGTAGCGATATCCGTTTTAACCAACATGATTATTTTTGATATAAACAAAAAAGCAGGGTATTTAATTATGCCATTAGTCATTATTCTTATTTTAGCAACGCTTGCTCTAAGATACCACTATGGGGTAGATGATATGGCGGGTTTGATCTTAGCGTTTTTTTCTTATTTTGTATCAAAAATAATTTATAAAAAAAGGCTTTATGTTTGAGATTGGTTTGCTTTTACTAATGGGTATATTAAGTGGTGTTTTTGGTGCAATGCTTGGCATTGGTGGGGGTACGTTTGTTGTGCCATTGCTTGTGATATTTTTGCATTTTCCTATTCATCAAGCAGTGGCAATAAGCCTGATTTCAATTATTGCAACAAGCAGTTCTGTGGCAAGTGCAAATGTTTACAACAAGATAACAAATATGAAACTTGGTATAACCCTAGAGTTAGCTACTACTCTTGGTGCTATTGCAGGTAGCTTTATCGCTACTTTTTTAAAAGGCAATGTGATTGCATTGATTTTTTCCTTTGTCATGGCATTTATAGCATATTTTATGTATAACCACAAAGAAAACCAGGCACAAGTTTCTATTGTTGAAGCAAAAAGTGTTTATGCTGGAAGCTATTTTGATTATGCGCTTAACAAAAAGGTGGATTATGATGTTAAAAATTTAGGTGTAGGTATGCTGTTGAGCGCTTTTGCGGGGATTTTTTCGGGGATGCTTGGGATAGGTGGTGGTGGTGTGTTAAAAGTGCCTGCTATGAATGCTTTTTGCAAGGTGCCCATAAAAGTTGCTGCTGCAACAAGCAATTTTATGATAGGTGTAATGGCTGCTGCTGGTGCGTTTATCTACTTTGGTAAGGGTTATATTAAAAATCCTTTATTTGTTGGGATAATAGTTATTGGCGTAGTAATAGGCTCAAAGCTTTCAATGCCAATAATTAAAAAAATTCAGCCATCAAAAATAAAAAATATCTTTATACTGTTTTTGGTTTATCTTGCGATAGAGATGTTTATAAAGGGTATAAAATGAAATTTGATATTAATAAGTTTATTGCTAGAACATTGCAGGTTGGTGTAGGCTGTAGCATATTTTTGTTTTGTTTGGCAATAATTGAGAGTTTTTTTAATAAAAGCACTATAGACTACACGGGTTTTTTTGGAATACTTAAAGGTTTATATGCACTAGATGCTAATGCTACATTCTATACAGGCATTGTTATTTTAATGTTAACGCCTGTTATTAGGGTATTGTTCTTGGTTTTTGGCTATTTTATTGAACGCGATTACCGTTTTAGTTTAATTTCGGCGTTAGTGTTTTTTATTCTCATTTTTAGTGTTTATTTTGGGATACATTAACCCGCGTTTTTTTTGATACAATCGATTCAATTGTACCATCAAGTACTACTGTGTATATAGTATCATTATTATTTACATCGTTTATGTTTTTTACGATTTTTTTATCCTTTGTATATGTGATTGAAAAACCTCTTTTTAAGACATTTTGAGGACTCAAAGCAAGTATTTTGTTTGTTAGGTTTTCTAAGGCGTGTTTTTTTTTCTCAAGCAGCTTTTGCATATTTGAAAAAATTAAATCATTAAATTGTGAATAGATAATTTTTTGGGTATTGAGTTTATTTAATGGGTTTTGTGATTTGATGAGATTTTGTAAAGATAGAAATTTTTTACTATTATTGAATATAATATTTTGAACTTTGTGTTCAATCAAAGAGCTTATGTTATCTATTTTTAGCATATTAACTTCTATATAGCTTTTTATTGATTTAATTAATTTTTGAGATTTTAAACTCATAAATATTCCCAATTTTAAATTAAACATTCTTTGAAAATTTGAAAAAATTGATTTTTTCAACATTAACACACGATTTTCTAGCTCTAGATGTGCTTTTGTTAAAATTTCTGCTGCAGCTGATGGTGTTTCTGCTGCTTTATCTGCAACCAAATCGCATAATGTTTGGTCTATTTGATGACCAATCGCACTGATGGTGGGAATTTTGCAGTTTTTAAACGCAATGGCTATATCTAAATCATTGAACACCCAAAGCTCCTCGACTGAACCTCCTCCCCTTGTAAGGATACACACATCGAGTGATAATTTTGAGTAGTTTTGATTTACAAAATTGATAGCTTCTAAAATTTCGCCTTTAGCGTTTTCACCTTGAACTGTCGTGTGATATATTAGTATTTCTAAGCCCTGAGTGCGTCTTTTTAGTATATTTAAAATATCCCTTAAAGCAGCAGCTTGAAGGCTTGTTATAATGATAACTTTTTTTGGAAACAATGGGAGTGGTCTTTTATTTTCAAGATAGCCGTTTTCGAGCAAAAATTTTTTATCTTCTTCAAGTTTTTTGTATTTTAGACCATCGCCTAAGCTTTGAATATATGAGATAACCAAATGATATTGTCCATGTGGCTCATATAGGCTTATTCTGCCAATGGCTATTACTTTTTGTCCATTAACAAGCTGTTTTTGTATAAATTCATTGAGGTTTGTTTTGAAAATTACGCAAGATAGTCTAGCTTTCTGGTCAATCAGATTGAAATACACATGCTGAGAGCTTGAAAATTTAAGGTTGGATATTTCACCTTCTACATAAACTTCTGAAAAATTCCACTCAAGTAAGTCTTTTATCTGTTTTGTTAATTCTGATACATTTAGAGGATTCATTGTCTTAAATTTTTAAGGCAAATTTTAATTAGCTCGGATATATTTGCCTCAGAGTTTTGGCGGTATATCTTGTCTAAAATAGGATAAACCTGTTCTTTAGAAAAGCCCAAGCTACTTGTTAAAACATTTAATACTTCGATTAGTTTTTCGTCAGTTTCAAGCACTTTGTCTGATAATTCCAAAATTATTGTATCTGCAGTTTTTTTCCCTATGCCTGGAACACTCAATAGTTGGTCTGTTTTTTTATTTGCAATAATGTATTTAAATTCCTGTGGAGAAAATTTTGATAAGATTGATATTGCCTTTGAAGCACCAATTTTGTTTATTTTCCTGAGTTTATTGAATAGGTACTTTTCTTCTTCGCTTAAAAAGCCATAAAGTCTAAACCCGCTTTCGCTTACAATTAACTCAACAAAAAGTTTTATCTTTTTGTCTAATTCAAGGTTTAGATATGTTACAAGGCTTACTGCAACGCTAAAGTGTATTCCTGCTATATTCATTACTACAAAGCCGTTTTTTTTGTCTACAATTTTTCCTTCTAAAGCGTAAAACATTTAAAACTCCACTTTTGCGCTATCCCAGCTTCTGCACTTGGGGCATTTCCAAAAAAACAAGTGCGTTGAGTAGCCGCATGATTTACATGTATATTTGATATTGTTTTGCAATTTAAAAGCAAGTATTTCGAGTTTTTTGTTATTAGATTGTTTTGATAGGCATTTTATAGCAAGCACAACGGCACTTTGAGGGTAGTCATTGTTTTTTAGTATGATATTTAAGAGAGAAAGAGCTTTTTTATCTTTTCCTAACTTTAAAAGGTACATGGCACTAAACAAAAGTATGTAATAAGATTTTGGGTTGAAAATTATTACACGCTTTAAAAATTCATACAAATCATTATTGTCTTTAATTTTATCTAAAACCAAGTTGAGCAGTTCGTTTTTAACTCTAACAGCTTCAAACCACATTTGAAAAGCTTTTTCTTTGTTTTGATTATTATAGTATAGTATGCCTAAATTTAGCAATGCGTCAAAGCAGTTTTTGTCCTCATTAAGCGCTTGTGTAAAATAATCAAAAGCTGGTTTATAATCGTTTGATTCTTTCAATGCTTTTTTGCCTAACTCGCAATAAATATGTGCCGTGATTTTTTTGTTTTCACCAAATCTTTTTTGCCAGACAAGGGCACTTTCCCAGTCTTTAGAATCTTCATAAACTTCCTCTAGATATTTTTTTATTGTTTGATTTTTGGGGTCCAAAGATAATGCATTTTTAAAAGTTTCTTTTGCCCTATCGTAAAGGCCAGCCTTTTTATAATCTATGCCTATATTTATGTATATTTCAATTTTCTTTTCTGTGTCGAGTTTTCTTGCAAGTAGACCTTTATGTATAATCAAAGCTCTATTTATTTCTCCTTTTTTTCTAAAAAGATTTCCGATGCTAATATATACATCCACAATATCTGGTTCAAGGTCTATTGCATTGGTAAGCTCTTCTATGGCTTTATCGGTTTTATCTTCAATGGCATAATTTATGCCTTTTAGATAAGCAGTAATCTTACGCTTTTCGATTTTTCTTTTTTGTTCCCTGATAACATAGTACACTACAATAGCTAAAATTATAACGCCACTTATTAATGCTATATCGTTAAATTTAAAAAATTCACTCATCTTGTTTTAATGTAAGTTTTCTTAGTGAAAGTACCTCGTCTTTTAGTTGTTTTAATTCTTTTTTGTATTCTTTTATTTTTTTTGCATAATTAGCGTAGTCAATAAGACACACAATCTGGTTGGCAATCAAACCCAATAGAAAAAATACGCCTATAATGAGCCATACAGGACAAACCATATTAAAACCAAACAAATTAAGGTCGATTTCTGTTTGTTGATTATAATAGCTTACTATAAAAGCGAAAATAGCAAAAAGCAATATGATTGATGTTTTAATAAATTTCAAATAATCTCCTTTATTTTGTTGTATGTTTGGCGTAAACTTTCAGATATAACCTTTGTGTCGCAAACTGTACTCATAAAATTCGTATCTCCATTCCATCTTGGTATTATATGAAAGTGGATGTGATCAGCAATGCCCGCACCTGCTGCGCTTCCGATATTCATACCAATATTAATACCATTGGGCTTGAATGCAATCTCTAGAATATTGCAGAAGTTTTGTATTACTTGAAAAATATCAGCACTTTCTTTTTCATTTAGCAACTTAATATGGTCAATGTGCCTGTTTGGGACAACCATAATATGCCCTGGGTTATAAGGGTAGATATTCATTATTACAAAACAATGTTTGCTTCTAAAAAGCACATAGTTTTTTTCATCATTTTGTTCTTTATAAGCATTGCAAAAAACACAACCATCAAGTTTTTTTTCGCCTAAGATATAGGCCATTCTCCATGGTGCCCACAAAGTTTTCATTTATATATACCCCTTTTATCAATGACGCGTTGGGCTTTACCAACACTACGCTCTATACTGTATGGTTCTACAAGTTTTACTTCTAGCTCTATACCGAGTATTATTTTTAATTCACGCTTTATTTTTTCAAGCATTAGTCTTTGCTGTTTCATTTCATCAAAGAAGATATTTTCATTAACTTCTACAAACAGTGTTGCTTTGTCTAGTGCTTCTTCCCTTTCTAATACTATTTGATATGTATTCCCAACGCCTTCTATGTTAAATAAAGCCTCTTCGATCTGTGTTGGAAAAACATTTACACCCCTTATTATCATCATATCGTCGCTTCTGCCAATAGGTTTTGACATGCGCGCCATATATCGACCGCAAGCACATTTTGATTTATCAAGTTTTGTAATATCCTTTGTCCTATATCTTATAACAGGCAAAGCTTCCTTTGTAAGCGTAGTTATAACCAATTCGCCATATTCACCATCTTTTACTGGAAGCAATGTTTCTGGATCAACTATTTCTGCATAAAAGTGATCCTCAAATACATGCATGCCATTTTGGTAGATGCACTCTGCGCTAACACCAGGGCCCATTACCTCACTTAAACCATAATTATCATAGGCTTTAATAGGCAAAGATTCTTGAAGTTTTTTTCTTGCTTGCTCGCTCCAGGGCTCAGCTCCAAATAAACCTATCTTTAAGCTAATATCATTCTGGTTTATACCTTCTTTTTTTAAACTTTCTGCTATGTGTAGAGCATAACTTGGTGTGCTTACAAGCACTGTGGGCTTTAAATCCATTATAAGCTGGATTTGTCTTTTAGTATTTCCACTTGAGACAGGTATAACTGTAGCACCTAGCTTTTCAAGGCCGTAGTGAAGACCAAAGCCACCTGTAAATAAACCATATCCAAAAGCAATATGCACAATGTCCTCACTTCCCACGCCTGCGCAAGCAGCAAGCCTTGCAACTAAATCGCTCCATGTATCAAGGTCTTTTTTTGTATAGCCCACTATTGTTGATTTACCCGTTGTGCCACTTGAGGCATGTATCCTTGCAAGTTGTTTTACATTTAGTGCAAACATGCCGTATGGGTAATTTTGCCTAAAATCTTCTTTTGTTGTGAATGGTAATTTTTTTATATCATCTAAGCTTTTTATATCTTGTGGTTTTATTTTTACACTGTCTAGTTTTTCTTTATATGCTCTAACATTTTCATAAGCATATCGAACGGTTTTTTGCAGTCTTTCTAACTGAAGCTCTTCAATTTGTTCTCTATTTAGTAACTCAAATTCAGGTTGAAACATTAATCTACTCCTTTTAGTTTTGTATAAAGTATTGCTGATCTAAAAAGTGTATTTTGTTTTTTAATTTTTCATACGCTTCGTCAATATTTTCAAATTTAAATAGAATAACAGCGTGAGAATCTTTTGCATTTACGAAAGTATAAACATACTCTATATTGAGGTCAGCTTCATTTACAATTTCAAGCAAATCCATTAATCCGCCAGGCCTATCATCCATTAAGGCTGCTAAAATCTCATTTTTTTTGACAATAAAATGTTCTTTTTTTAAAGCTTCATATGCTTCTTCTGGTTTATCGACACAAAACCTTAGTATACCAAAATCGTTAGTGTCTGCCAAATTTAGGGCTCTTATATTTATATTATTTTCTTTTAATATTTTTGTAACATTGTAAAACCTACCCTTTTTGTTTTCTATAAATACGGAAATTTGGGTTATCTTGTAATTCATTAAAACACCTCCTATTGTCTAAATTACCATTATAGTTTTATCTATCCAATTTATCAAGAAAAACATTAACAAGCTAATTAATTGACAAATAAAAATAAATATGTATTAATATGAATTAGTAGCATTTATAAAAACAAATGAAAAAGTTGATTTTAAAAGATGGAACATTATGTAGTATAAGAAAGACTAAATTAACAGAAAAAGAAAAAATAAGAGAATTGTTTTTGCAGACTTCAGCAGAAAGTCGCTACTATAGATTTTTTGGTGCAACTAATCAACTAGACGATAAAGTGCTAGATTCAATGTTAAAAAATGATGTCTATAATGTTTCTTTGGTCTGCATTGTTAAAGATAGCATAGTTGGAATTGCTAATTACAATGCTAACTCTGATTTACAATCCGCCGAAGTTAGTTTTTTGGTTAAAGACGAATTTCAAGGCAGAGGCATTGGCACGCTGTTGCTTGAAGAATTAGCAAAGTATGCATGGCTTAGAGGCATTAAAGAGCTAGAGGCAATTGTTTTGGCAGACAATTACAATATGATTGGTGTTTTTAAAAACAGCGGCTTTGAGCTTGTGCATGAAAAACTTGATTTCTCTACAATTCATCTAAAACTACCGCTTACTAAATTCAATGAAGTAATGTCTTTGCATTTATTGAGAGAAAAACTTGCTACGCAAGCTTCTTTATTAAGTGCATTTAAACCTAAAAAGATTGTTTATGTGGGAAATGAGTGCGCACTTTGGTACAATATTTACCAGTATAGAAAAGATGCCATTTTATTAGTCCAAAGCAACGATATATTAGAAAAAATACATAACGAGAAACCTGATTTATTAATTATAAATGTCTCTGATTGCAAAAATCTACTTAAGATACTTGAATTAGATTCTATAAAAGTGTTGATTATTACAGCAAGATTAAATGAACCTATAAAATCCGAAGTTATTTCTTTGATAAAAAAACAAGGCATAAGGTTAATCGGTCCAAACTCTACGGGTTTGTTTTGCAATACTTTAGATAACAAAATAAATATAAGTCCGATTGCACTAGCCAAAGAAGGCAGATTGGCTATTGCTACGCATTCTAATTTACTGGGTATAAGCCTTGTTGGGTATTTTAATTATATTGGCTTGGGTGTTGGTTGTTTTGTAAGTGTGGGTGATAAAGCTGATGTATCGGGCAATGATTTGCTTTATATGTGGCAGGACGATAGCAATATTGATATTATTGTGTTATATCTTGATTCTTTTGGCGATCCTATAACATTTTCGCTGCTTGCAAGAAAGATTTCTAAGCAGAAGCCAATTTTTGCTGTTAAATCAGGCAGAACACTTTTAAGCTTGGGTGCGTCACGACATGAGAGTTTTGTTTTTTCAAATACAGATTTTACCGTAGAGGGGTTATTCAAACAAACCGGTATCATCAGAGCAGAGACATTAGAAGAGCTATTGGATGATGTGCTGCTTGCCTATACATGCGATTTTCTGTCTGATGTTCCTTATGTGTCTATAATATCAAATTCCGTTGGCGCAAATCTAATGGCAGTTGATACATTTGAGGCAAATAAATTGACACTTGATAGGATTGTTTATGTACAAGAGCCTATTATAGAGTCCTACAAGAGTGCTTTACTTGATGTTCTATCAAATTCAAAATCATACTATATTGAAGTTATTTTCGCGCCACCTGAAGAAATCAGCTATGAGTTTTTGGAGAATTTTTTAAATGAAATTTTATATACTGTAAATTCTATAGAACATAACAAAACGGTAGTGGTCAATGTACTTTCCTATCTCCAAAGTAAAAACAGAGTATTAGAAAAAGAAGGCTTAAAAAGAAAAATTGCAGTGTTTGCATTTGTGGAACGCTCTTTAAGGGCTATGGGTAAGCTTTTATGGTATGCAAATTACAAGAAAAAAGCTGAAATTTATCCACAAGATTTACAAAACCTAAATATCAAAGAAGCACGCAATTATATACGGAAATTATTAAGAAGTGACAAAACATACCAACTTACTCAAATTGAAGTGAGGTCACTTTTTGACATACTGGGTATTAAATTTACTAAAGTTGAGGAAGAAGGGCTTTATAATATAAGTATTGGTTTTGCATACGATAAATTATTTGGTGCAATTATGGGTATTTCTTATTATTTGTATGGTGTTAATATTGCGTATGAGGCACCCATTGTTAGAGTTTTACCTTTAACCTTGCTAGATATTGAAGAAGTAATCAATCTAATAGACAAAAAAGACAAGCTAAAAGTGCATTCTAAGGAGAAATTGAGCACTTTATTTATTAGGTTAAGCGAGGCGTTTTTGCACATACCAGAAATTAAACAACTTGATTTACCAAATGTGGTTGTATCCGAAAATGGATTTTATTTTGCTAAAGCTATCATAAAAGCAAAAAAAGATGATTTAAACCTTAAGAGCTTTACTATTAATTTCTAGTATGCTATAATAAATATATGTTTAGAGTAGGAATAGGCTATGACTTGCACAGATTGGTAAAAAATCAGAAACTTATTATTGGCGGTGTTGAGATAGATAGCGATACTGGAGCATATTCTCACTCCGATGGCGATTGTCTTTTGCATGCATTAGTAGACGCTATGCTTGGGGCCGCTGGTCTTGGCGATATTGGAGAGTATTTCCCAGATACAGATGATGCATATAAGAACGCCAAAAGTAGTTTATTTGTAATAAAAACGCTTGATTTAATTCAAAAAAATGGTTTCAAAATTGTTAATGTTGACGCAACAATATTGCTTGAAAAGCCAAAGTTAGCTTCGTATAAACAAAGCATTAAAAAAAATATAGCGAATTTGCTTGAGTTAGATGAGCGATTTGTTAATATTAAAGCAAAAACAAATGAAAAGGCTGACATTGTGGGCAGGGGTTTAGCTATTGCTGCGTATGTAGTAGTTTTATTGGAGTACTAGTATGCAGTTTATGGGAAAATTTTTGATTTTTGCAGGTTGTATATTAGTTTTATTTGGTTTGCTTTTATTTTTTTCTTCAAAACTACCTTTTTGGAGATTACCAGGTGATATAATTATAAAGAAAGGTAATTTTACTTTTTATTTTCCGCTTGCAACGAGTATACTTTTGAGTATAATATTGACTGTGATTATGTATTTTTTGAACAAACGCTAGGGAGGATACCATGCATTTTATTTCATTAGCTTATGCTGCAGGACAACCTGAAACAGCTAACCCCATTTTATCGACTGTTATACCATTTGCTATAATTATTGTGGTTTTTTATTTATTTCTTATATTACCTCAACAAAAACAAAGAAAAAAACACAAAGAATTTATAGAAAGTTTGCAAAAAGGGGACACCGTGATTACCTCAAGTGGGATTTATGGTAAGATAAAGAATATAGGTGAAAAAGATTTTACCCTTGAAATAGCAGAAAATGTTAGTATAAAGATTTTAAAAGATAATATTATCTCAAAAGCTTCATAATTTAGCGTGATTTAGCATATGAAACAATCAGATTGGTTTAAACTTTTTTTAGTCATTGTTGTTTTTGTAATATTTGGAGCATATGCTGTAGATGCATTTTTACCTCAACAAACGCTTGAAAACCTTCCTAGTTTTATGCCTAAAAAAGTTATAAATCTTGGGCTTGACTTAAAAGGTGGTACGCATTTAACTTTGGAAGTTGAAACAGACAAAGCGCTTGCTGGCATTTTGCAGCAGGCTGCAGATAACCTAAAAAAGCAGTTAGATAGTGCAAAAATTGCATACAATACAGTAGAAGTCAATGGAAAAAAAGCCTCTATAGATGTAACTTTGATGGACCCAAACGATTTAAATAGGGCATTAGATTTAATTCAGAGCAACTTTGGCAATTTTGAAACAAAAACCACTCCTTTAGGTATAATAATGACACTTAAGCCAAAAATTGCTTTAAATATGCAAAAAGAAGCCGTTAGTCAGGCTGTGGGTGTTATTAGAAACCGCATAGACCAGTTTGGTGTTGCAGAACCAACGGTAGTAACGAGCGGTACAAGGGATATTGTAGTTGAATTGCCGGGCATTTCTGATCCAGAACGTGCAATTAAATTAATTGGTCAAACGGCAGTGCTTGAGCTTCATTTAGTTGACGACTCTGTGAATATTGAAAACGCGCTAAATGGTCAACTACCGCCAGACGACGAATTGCTTTACCAGGTTGTTAAAAATCCCACAACAGGTGAGATAACGAAAGTACCTATAGTAGTTAAAAAGGTAGCCGTTGTAACAGGTAGCATGATAAAAAAAGCTAATGTCAGCTTTAGCAGTAATACAAATCAGCCTGTTGTGTCGTTTGAGTTAAACTCAGAAGGCTCTAGCGCTTTTGCCCAGTTTACTTCAACACATATCGGTAAAAGGCTAGCAATAGTACTCGATAACACCGTCTATTCTGCACCTGTTATTCGAGAGCCTATTTTAAATGGTAGAGGAGAAATAAGCGGTGATTTTACGGTAAGGCAGGCACATGATTTAGCCATCGTTCTAAGAAGTGGCTCTTTGCCTGCTCCAGTTAAAGTTTTAGAAAAAACTGTTATTGGTCCAACTTTAGGTAAAGACTCAATAAGAAGTGCAACACTTGCGATAATTATTGGCAGTATCGCAGTATTTTTATTTATGGTAATTTATTATAAATCATTTGGTTTATTAGCAGATATTGCTTTGATGTTTAACCTGCTCATAATTATAGGAACACTTGCAATGCTTGGAGCCACACTTACGCTGCCTGGTATTGCTGGTATGGCGCTTACTGTGGGTATGAGTGTTGATACAAACGTTCTTATTTTTGAAAGAATAAGGGAAGAGCTGTTCCACGGGCGTACACCTAAAGATGCAGTTGAGCTAGGTTACGACAGGTCTCTGATTACAATTATAGATACGCATATAACTACGCTTATTACAGCGTTTATTTTGTACCAGTTTGGGAGCGAAACCATAAAAGGTTTTGCTATTACGCTTGCGATAGGACTTATTGCAAATATGTTTACAGCAATAACATTTACAAAGGTTGTATACGATGCGTTGTTTTCTAATAAGTCATTAAAGAAGTTGAGCATTTAGGAGTTAGTAATGCTGCATATTTTTAAACCTGGTTTAAAAGTAGATTTTGTATCAAAATTTAAGTGGGGAATCTATTTATCTCTTTTTTTGATTACACTGGGAATAATTTCTTTAATTATAAAAAATGGATTTAAAGTAGGTATAGAATTTAAAGGTGGAACCGCAATTGTATTGCAGGTAAAAAACAATCTTGGAACGGGCGAAGTTAGATCCTTGTTGGAAAAGTCTAATTATTTTAAACATATGTCAATAGAAAATTATGGCAACACAAGTGGTCAATACTTGGTAGAAATACCTCTAAGCAATGTAAATAATAATATTTTAAATGCAGAAATTGCTAAATCGTTTGCAAAGTATGGTCCAAATGAATATCAAATATTAAAAGTAAATGTTATAGGTCCAAAAATTGGTAGTGATTTTACTAAAAAAGCCATTATTGCTGTTTTGCTTTCTTTTTTGGGTATATTGGTTTATATATCAATTAGATTTAGGTATAATTTTGCTGTTGCTTCTGTAACCTCATTGGTTCATGATGTGTTAATAACATTAGGGTTTTTATCGTTGTTTAACTATGAACTGACATTGGATGTAATAGCTGCGTTACTAACCATTGTAGGCTATTCAGTAAATGATACAGTTATTATATTTGATAGAATTAGAGAAAAGTTAAAAAACGATCCAAAACTTAGTAAAATTGACGCTATAAATATAGGTATTAGTGAAACATTGAGTAGAACAATAATAACATCTAGCACTGTAATTTTGGTAACATTAATTTTGTTCTTGTTTGGTGGCAGCGTATTAAGAGGTATGTCTTTTGCTTTGCTTATAGGCTTTATTACAGGTACTTACTCATCTATTTTCATTGCACCACCAGTACTGTTATTATTCAAAGGACCACTATTGCCAGAGGCTAAAAAGCAAGATGTTGCACCAGAAGAATTGTTTAAGCGTTCGTATAAAATTGAGTGAACAATCTTGATAATTTTTTAAACCTTTTCAAAGATAAAACCAAAGCTTACAAATCGCTTCTTTATATAAATTCAAAACTAGGTGCTTTAGAGAGTTTTTTGAATTGCGTAGAAGAAATAAAAGAATCGCTTAGTTTGTGCGCAAACCCGGATCAAGCTTTTAGCTACTTTGAAAGATTTTTAGAAAATACAACAGCCAAATCTACTTTATTTGAGATTCTTAAAGCTTATAAAGTATATCGCGATTTACTGTTTAATGTATTTGCTCAAAGTAACACACTATCGCTTTTGCTTATTAATCACAATGAATACTTTTATTGGCTTTTAGAAGAGCTAAATACTAACAAAACAAAATTAATTTTTAAAGAAGAAATAGATAAATTTATAAAATCAAAAAAAACTTTAGATGAAAAAAAGTATCTATTAAGAGAGTATAGAAAAAAGGAATATTTACGCATTGCTGCAAAAGAGATTTCTAGAATTTGTAAACCCCATCAAATTTATACAGAACTTTCAGAATTAGCCGATGCTTGTTTAGGAGTTGCTCTTGATATAGCATTTGATAAATTAGGTTTTGAATATAGAAATATGTGTATTATTAGCATGGGAAAATTGGGCGCAAGGGAATTAAATTTTTCAAGCGATATAGACATAATGTTTGTTCATGATAATGCCAACGATACCCAAAATTTCTGCAAAGTAGCCCAAGAAGTTGTATCTATAATATCAGATGTGCAATTTGGTAGTTTTGTTTTTAGGGTTGATACAAGACTGCGCCCTTTTGGCAACAACTCTAGTTTATCGATGAGTATAGATGAGTATGAGAATTATTATTTTAGTTTTGGTCAAGTGTGGGAAAAATTTGCTTTAACAAGAGCGAGGTTTTCAGCTGGAGATATTAGTGTGGCAAAAAAGTTTTTTTCCATTATAAGACCTTTTGTATACACTAAAAACATAGATATAAATTACATTGAAGATATTAGGTCTATGAGATACAAAATTAAAATAGAAAAGCTTTCTAACTATAAAACCGGTACCATAGATCCTTTGAAAATCAATGTGAAATTAGGGCTTGGGGGTATTCGCGAAGTTGAGTTTGTAACTCAATATTTTCAGCTTATATACGCTGGTAAAGACACTGATTTGCAAACTAACTCAACGCTTGAGGTTTTAGATATTTTATACAACAAAGGCTACCTAAAGCAAGCTAGGAAACTTAAAGCGTGTTATTTGTTTTTGAGGTTGGTTGAACACAAAATACAGCTAAAAGATGAAAAACAAACGGCAGATTTGCCGTTAAGTAAAGAAGAGTTAGAAATCTTTGCAAAAAAGTTTGGATTTAAAACAGACGAATTTTTAAGAATATATAACAAAATTACAGATACGGTGCATGGGATTTACAAAACGATTTTTTACGCACACAGTATACCAATCTTTTCGCCAGTTGAAAACTTAGAGAGTTTTTTTGAGGAAGAATTTAGTGATTATAAGCAAATATCGGTTCAAATAGGCGATATTGTAAGAAAATCAAAATTTGTTAAATCAAACCATACCCTCTTGAGTGCTGGTTTAGACAAGGTTTACAAGCAACTTAAAAATATAAAAAAAAGTTTAAGCAGTAAGCTTTTTTTGAATGTATTGTCTGGTTTTAATAGTATTTTGCCAAACTATTACGATACTTTTTTTGGCAATAACTACATTTTTAACACAGCGACTTTGGCATTCTCTTTGGGTTTGTATCAGAAGCTAAAACAGTATCCTTTTTTGGTTGATGAGTTTTTTTATATTGACCAGCCCTTAGAAATATTGGAACTGACAAAACAGGAAAAGGAAAGATTGGAATTTAATTTAGCGCTTAAACTATTAAGCAAAAAACTCGATAAAGAAAGCAAAAAAGTTCTATCAATTTTTGCACAAAATTTTATAAGACATTTAATAGAAAAGCTTGAAATAAAAGATTTGGTTGTTTTGGCATATGGTAAGCTTGGTATTGAAGAGCTGTTTATAAATAGTGATTTGGATCTGGTATTTTTAGCAAAATCTGTTGATGACAAAAAAATTTCTGAAGTATCAAATCTAATAAAAGAGCTAAATAAGATCTACAATGTAGATTTAAGACTAAGGCCGTTTGGCGAGAAAGGTTTGATTGTATCAGAAGTTGACTATTTCAAAACTTACCTTTTAAAATATGCAAAAGATTGGGAAAAGCTAGCTATTCAAAAAGCTCGTATTATTTACAGCGATTTTGAGTGCAATTTAAAAGGCTCAATTATCGAATTTGCCCGTTTTATTGATAAAAAAAGCATAAGGGATATGAAAAATTTAATAGAGACCCATAAAGGTTTTGATATTAAAAGTGCTAAAGGGGGTATAGTTGATATTGAGTTTATTTTGCAGTATATTTGCACGCAGAAGGGTTGTTTTGAGTTTGGCAAAAGCCTAGAAGCTATGATTAATGAAATCTTAGATGTCAAAGATGTTAAATTGTTAATAGCTATTTATGCGTATTTTTCAAATATACTTAATTTAATGCGCCTAATACCAAATGATTTTAAAGACAAAATTGCCGTTTTAGAGTATTTATTGAACATATCAAACATCGAGCACAAAATTAAAAAATTACAGCAAAAAGTAAGCAGAATTTTTAATAGATACTTTATAGAATAACTGCGCCTCAAACATAAATTTACAAATTTTTTACATAATTAAGATGATTAATTAACAATTGTAATGTAATATTTTTTAATAACGAAAAAAAAGGAGTGAGCTATTTACGATTTGCAAAACCCAAAAACATTTTTATTTGGTGTTGCAACAAGCGCTTTTCAATTAGAAGGTAGTCCCTACGCCGATTGGCAAATATACGATAGTTTTTTTGAAAATAAGCCAGAAGCTGTAAATCATTACAGCATGTATAAACAGGATCTATTGCTGATTAAAAAATTGGGTGTAAATGCGTATAGGTTTTCAATTGAGTGGAGCAGAATAGAGCCTACAGAGGGCTTATTTAATGTGTCAAGCATAAATCACTACCAGGAAATTATTGACGAGTTGTTAGTAAATAACATTGAGCCATTTGTAACAATTCACCATTTTACACACCCACTGTGGTTTAATAAGCGTTATTCTTGGCATAAAGATGAAAGTGTTGATAAGTTTTGCCACTATGTCGAAAAATTGGTAGATAGTATTAAAGGTGTAAAGTATTGGATTACATTCAATGAGCCGTATATTCTGCTGCTTGGAGGGTATTTAGATGGCTGTATGCCACCCAACATTAAAAATAAAGAATTAGCACAGCTTGCTTTAAAAAATATTTTAATAGCCCACAGTAAAATATATGAGATTATTCATAGCAAAATTAATCAACCCTATGTAGGCATAGCACATAATATGGCGGTTTTTAAACCTTATAGGTTTCACAATAGGTTTGATATTGCACTATCAAAAATTGCGAAACATTTTTATAACTTTTCTATAATTGATGCTTTTTTAAGTGGCCATTTATCTGTAAAAATGCCTTTATCTAGACCATTTGAGATAGATTTACCAGTAAAAGACAAACTTGATTTTTTTGGTATAAATTATTACACAAGAATTTTTTTAAAGTTTAACCTGTTTAATATAAAAAACAAGTTTGTTGATATCATTTACCAAGATAGAGAAGGCATGGGTGTTTCTGATATGGGTTGGGAAATTTACCCAAAAGGTTTGCTAAAGGTTTTAAAGTATGCGTCAAAGCTAAATGTGCCTTTGATTATAACAGAAAACGGTATTGCTACAAATAACGATTTTCTAAAGATTCAATTCATAAAATCACATGTGGAAAAACTCAGGGAAGCAATTGCAAACGGTATTGATATAAAAGGATATTTTTATTGGTCTTTAATAGATAATTATGAATGGTTTGTGGGTTTGAGTGCAAAGTTTGGTTTATTTAGAGTTGATGAAAATACACTTGAAAGAAAACCAACGCTTTCTGCTGCGTTTTATTCTTATCTAATAAAAAATTGGAGAATGTTTGATGAATGATTGCAAAGAAGAAGAGCTTTTATGCGATTTTCATATTCATACAACTTATTCTGATGGTAAGTTGCCTTTGCGTAATGTGGTAGATATATATGGCCAAACTGGACATGATTGTATTGCAATTACAGATCATCTTGTTGATAAAAACGGGTTTGTTGGTAAAGCTGCACACAGTATAAAAGCTAGTATAACCGAAAATAATTTTAACGAATATTTAGAAAATATTGCTTATGAAACAAAAAGAGCACTTGATAAATACAATATGATAGTTTTAGCTGGTGTTGAAATTACAAAAAATCACTTAAGCAAAAATAAATCGGCGCATATATTGATTATTGATATAAAGAAATTTATACCACCAGAGTTAGATTATAAAAAACTCTTTTTAGAGGCTAAAAGACAAGAGGCTTTAATTATAGCGGCTCACCCCTACCATGTATTAGGTTTAGATAAAGAAACGCTTTATTTGTGGAACAATAGAAATCGTTATGCAAAGTACATTGATGCTTGGGAAATTGGATGCAATAAGGACTTATTTAATGTGGTAAGCCTTGAATCTTACCCGTTTGTTGCAAATAGTGATTTTCACAAACCTTCTCATATTCATTCATGGCGCACGTTACTTTATTGCAAAAGGGAAGTTAAATGTATAAAAAAATGCATAAAAGAAAATACAAGGGTGGCTATTAAATTCTTTAGAAAATAGGAGGTGTGGATGTTTGTTTGGGTGTTTTTTATTGTTGTTGGTTTTATAGCTTATGCTATAGAGATAATTGCCTTACGATCATTATTGAAAGTTAAATTCTCAAGCTCATATGCACCGCCAGTTACTATTATAAAGCCAATAAAAGGTATTGATGATAACCTTTTTGACAATTTAGAAAGTTTTTGTAATTTAGATTACCCACAGTATGAACTTATTATTAGCTTATCATCATGTGCGGATCCAGCCTATAAAGTTGCAAAAAAAATTAAATTAAAATATCCAAACCGTGATATATCAATTATCATAGATGATTCATTGTATGGCTTAAACCCTAAAATAAACAATATATATAAGGCCTACATTAGTGCAAAGTATGATACGATTATTATAAGCGATAGTAATGTATTTGTAGGTAAAGATTACATTAAGCAAACCGTTAAGTATTTAAAAAGAAATGAGGTAAGCGTAGTAACAAACCTAATAAGGGGCACAAGAGCTTTGAGTTTGGGGTCTTTGCTTGAAAATTTACAATTAAATACATTTGTAATTTGCGGGATGGCTTTTTTAAATACAAAGACCAATATTTCTTGCGTTGTAGGAAAATCTATACTATTTAACAAAAAAGATTTAGAAGAAGCAGGTGGATTTTGGTTTATTAAGGATTACTTAGCTGAAGATTTTATGATTGGCAAGTTGGTTAAAGAAAAAAACAAAAAAGTAGCATTGTCGAATTACCTTATTGACAATGTAAATGAATATTGGAGTATCAAAAAATTCTTAAACAGACATACACGCTGGGCAAAAATGAGATGGAAAATTGGCGGTGCGTATTATATAAGCGAAATTTTGTCAAATCCGGTTTTTTTGGCTTTTGTTGGTTTATTGATTTTTGGTTTTTCTAAAGCAGCTTTTATGGTATTTGGTGGAGCTTGGCTTTTGAAAACTATACTCGACTATTATGTAGGGTATTTAATTGATGCTGATATTAAAGTGTTTTATTACTTCTTATCACCAGTAAAAGACATTATTATGGGCACTGTGTGGTTTGTGCCATTTGTAAATACAAAAGTTTACTGGCGCGGGAAAAAGTATTCAATAGGCAAAAATACACTTCTTGTTGAGTCAAAATAGTTTTTGTTTACAAATATTTTACGTTTTTCTGATGATTATTTGACAAACAATTTGCATAATTAAAGCAGATGTTGGTAAACCATTATTTTTTAGGAGGTGCTTATGTTAAAACCACAAAAGTGGTTAAAGCTTTTTTTGATCGCCGTTTTCTTGGTAGGCAGTGTTGTTTTTAATGCAAAATTGTCTCAAGCAGAGGGGTCGATCAACGGTGCGGGTTCTACTTTTGCCTATCCAGTTTACACTAAGTGGGCTTTTGAGTATGAGAAAGCTACAGGTACAAAAGTAAACTATCAAGGTGTTGGCTCTGGTGCGGGTATACAGCAAGTAAGTCAGGGTGTTGTAGCATTTGGTGGCACAGATATGTGTTTGTCTAAAGAAGAGCTTGATAAAAAAAACCTGCTTCAGTTTCCCTCTCTTGTTGGAGGTATAGTATTGGTAGTAAACATCCCAGGTATTAAGGACAACCAGCTTAAGTTATCCAATGCAGTTGTACCTAAAATATTTATGGGAGAGATTAAGTACTGGGATGATCCTCAAATTAAAAAGGATAACCCTAAACTAAATCTACCACATATACCTATTACAATTGTTCACAGGGCAGACGGTTCTGGTACAAACTGGAATGTAACATACTGGTTAAGTCAGATTAGCAAAGAATGGAATGATAAAATTCACTATGGTTTATCTGTAAATTGGCCAACAGGTGTAGGCGGCAAAGGTAATATGGGTGTATCAAACTATGTAAAACAGATCAAAGGCTCAATTGGGTATGTTGAGTATGCATTTTGGCTGCAAAATCATCTAACCAGTGTAGAGTTACAAAACAAAGAAGGCAAATGGGTTACCCCTAGCGTTGCAGCATTTAGAGAAGCTGCTGCACAAGCACACTGGCAGGTAAGCAATGGTTTTTGTGAAGCGTTAGTAAACCAAAGCGGCTCTAAAACTTGGCCTATAGTATCAGGTACATTTGTGCTTATACCAAAACAATCTACACCTCAACACAAACAAGCAGCTGATTTCTTTAAGTGGGCATTTAAAAATGGCGATAAAGCAGCAGAAAGTTTAGGATATATACCGCTTCCTCAATCAACTAAAAACTTGATATTTAAATATATGAGTGAAAACGGTTTCTAAAATACCCCCCAAATAAATAAAGAAGGACTCCAAAAGAGTCCTTCTAAAATTACATTGGTTCTATTGTTACTACTATTTTTTCTTTTTTTTATTCTAAATATAAGCATCTGTGTATTTTTCTTTTTACAGTAAGCTCACCTATTGCTACCAATAATTCGGAT